>ERZ859980.1119-NODE-1119-length-12146-cov-1.938549_pt1 | contig 12146 bp, 12 predicted proteins | sample MGYA00509984_ERZ859980 | MGnify/ENA primary metagenome ERZ859980 (study PRJEB30046, sample SAMN00715173) | human gut metagenome | study: EMG produced TPA metagenomics assembly of the A metagenome-wide association study of gut microbiota in type 2... | reverse complement strand
CATTTCCGTCCGCCATGGGCGTTCGTGGATTTGTTTCACTAACTTTCAATTCTACAAACTTTAGTAGACCCGGATTATGCCTGAGATTTCTCTCACAACAGACATGCCTTCCATGATGCGGATGGCGTCGTTGAAATGTCTCTCGGTCACAAGATCGGTGATGACCACGATCTCGGCAATACCGTCGTGGCTGCGTTTCTGTACCATCTGGGCGATGCTGACATCGTTGTTACCAAGAACTCCGGCGATATTGGCCAATGCTCCGGCACGGTTCTCTACCTGCAGGCGCAGGAAGAAACGGCTCTTCGTCTCCTCCACATCCAGTACGAGAAGTTTCTTGTGGCTGTCACTGCCAATCTTGCCGCAACTTCCATGGATAATATTACGCATCACATCGATGACATCTCCCAATACCGCACTGGCAGTGGGCATCTGTCCGGCGCCCCGTCCCATGAACATGGCATCATCACAAGCCTGACCATGAACAAATACGGCATTGAAGGAATCTCTGACCGTGGCAAGAGGATGGCTGTCCGGGATCAATGTGGGATGTACTTTTACTTCAATTCCTTTACCTGTAAGCTTTGTAATACCCAACAGTTTAATCACATAGCCGAATTCTTTCGCATACCGGATATCCTCTGCTGTAATCTTCGTGATGCCTTCCGTATAAACCTGAGGGAACGTCACGCGGGAGCTGAAAGCGATGGATGCCATAATGGCGATCTTGCGTCCCGCATCATAGCCTTCCACGTCTGCTGTGGGATCTGCTTCCGCATAGCCCAGTCTCGTAGCCATATCCAGAGCTTCTTGATACCCCATACCTTCCTCGGACATTTTGGTCAAAATATAGTTTGTCGTACCGTTGACGATTCCCATGATCTCCGTCAATTGACTTCCCGCCAGGCTCTGACGCAAAGGCCGGATAATGGGAATGGCTCCTGCCACTGCCGCCTCGAATTGTAAGTCGCATTTATTCTCCGTGGCGATCTCAAACAACGGATCCCCATATTCCGCCAGCAGATCCTTGTTGGCGGTGACCACCTGTTTGCCGGCCTTCATGGCTTCTTCCACATAGGTTCTGGCCGGTTCGATGCCGCCCATGACTTCGATGACGATCTGAATCTCGGGATCTTCTAAAATCTCCTGCCAGCTATCTGTGAACAACTCCTGTGGGATTCCTTCTCTTACCTTTCCCGGATTGCGCACCAGAATCTTTTTAATCTCCAGATGTGCTCCTGTCTTCAGGCAGATATCCTCTTCCTGCATCCCTGCCAGCTTGTACACACCGCTTCCAACGGTTCCTGCTCCCAATAATGCTGCATATATCTTACGGTTCTCGCCCATGATTTCTCCTCTCGTTCTGTAAATACTATCTGGGAAATACAACTATGTATCATTATAACAGACCTGTCTGCCAACACAAGATTTTGCTTACATTGTTTTCAATTTATTTGTTAAATAGTGTATCTTCTGGTAAACATCCTGTCGGATCTGTTCTTTTTCTTCTTCCTCTGTTATTCCCATGAATGTCACTACATCTGTTGGTCCGGCATGCTGTGGCGAAGCAAATTTTTCATCCAGCTTCTGACACATTTCTCTGATCAACTCTCTGTCTGTATAAGGCATAAATTCCTTAACAAGTGTTCTTACGCCTCCCTCATATTTGTCAACCATGTAATATATATCATACGCATCCTTCGGTTTTCCCCTCCCCAGTGCTGCTGTCTTCATGACCAGATAAGGCACCACAGAAATCACTTTCACATGTCCACTGTCCTTTGCTCCATCCTCCCGCATATATTCTATTTTCACATCCGTTGGCGGAAAATCAAATGCAAAATTTCCTCCCGTAGCCGGTAAGGTTTTAATACCATCCACATGTTTATTACATTTCCGCCATCGCCGCCATATTTTCCGGACAGGAAATCCACGTCTACGTCATAGGAAACTCCATCTAAAACTATTGTTTTTATAAATGTAAAATATTTTTCTTCATGTCTTCTATACCCATTTTGTGTCAGTATCCGTTTAATCGTCCGATAGCTTTCTGCCTTTTTGATCTCCAGTTGATTCAGCAGAACATCTACATCAATAGAACCTATATGGTCACCGGCCGGGTATAAAAGTGTCGGAACCCATCCTCCTATGATTCTGATATTATCTGAAAACTCATTCAAAAGATTTACGATCTCTCCGAGTACCATGTATGCGGCTGTCTTTTGTCCCTCTGAATAGTCAGTTGCCTTTTTCAGTTCTTCTTTCATCCTCTGTCCTCTCCGGGTATTCTCTGCGCAGGATTGCCTCCGCAGCCTCTTCCCCTCTTCCGGCATCCCCCAGCAGATCAATTACCGTTTGTGCCGGAGAAGTTACTAATGTATCATGAACAGGCTTTGCGTACATACAGGGGGTTTCGTCATGCGGTATCGTTATCACAACATTTCCTCCGGTATTGACCGGCTGCAATTCCAGATCTTTTACAAATTCCTGAACAAATTGAGGTTCTACATATATTTCGGCTTTTTGATAACGTACTGTCGGCGCATATCGTGCCGCAGCCGAAAAGCCACCTAATATAGCTCCATTATCATGTGTTTTACTCCATTCAGCGGCTGATTGTTCTATCTCCGGAACCGTATCCAAAGAATAAAACTGTAATTTTCTCGCTTCTTTTTGATGATAATCCTTTGCCCATGTATAAAACAGTTCCCTAATGTTCTGCAAACGGAATTCCGTAGTACTCTTATCTATCCAGTCTCTGGCAAGCAAAAAACTTTTCACATTAGATACTGTTCCCAATGCCGTATTGCTCTCCTGAGCCAGCGTTTTCACCTGCCATTTTCGCTCCGGTTCATTCAGCATGGTACGAATAATTGCTGATGCAGCACTTGACGATTTGGATAAGTAATTTTTCTTTTCCCTGTGGGTTATGAACTTGTTATCCTGTCCACTGACATAGAGCAGAAATCTTTTCGTTAAGATATAACAATTTCCGGACAGATCCATATAACTGCATTTTTCCTCTTTCATCGCTCTGGCTGACTGCTCCGAAATATATGGTGCCATAAAAATATAATGCGTTTTATCATCCTGCCGCATCACGATTTCCATAAAATGATTAACGAATCTCTTTTCTCCGTTAGACCTGACTTCAATCACAAATAAAAGAGGCTCATCGCTGTCCTCCAAATACACCTTTGCCTTGAAATCCCCCAACGGTGCATTCTTCTTTTCCAATAACACCTCGATATCCGAAACAAACGGAATTTCTTTCAGCCGGTTGCAAAATTGTTCTCTGGCCAGTTGCTCATATTGTATTTGTGATAAATTTTGTTTCATCAATTCACCCCTTTTCACCGTTTCGATGAAATAATTATATTTTATGAATCTTACATTGTCAACGGTTTCATCACATATAGAAACACCGCCTTTTTACAAGACGGTGTTTACGTTCTCTACTTTCTTTTCCTATCCCAGAGCCTTTTCCAGTTCGGCAATGACAATCTTCAATGCTTTGATCCTGGCATATTTTTTATCTACGGATTCCAGGATGTGCCAGGGAGCATATTCCGTGCTGGTCTTCCGGAGCATTTCGTTCACAGCTTCTTCGTACTGATCCCATTTATCCCGGTTGCGCCAGTCTTCGTCCGTGATCTTCCACTGCTTCTCCGGAGTATTCTGCCGCTCTGTGAAGCGTTCCAGCTGGGTATCCTTGTCAATCTGCACCCAGAACTTGATGATCACTGCACCCCACTGGGACAATTCCTTCTCGAACTCATTGATCTCGTTATAAGCCCGCTGCCAATCGTTGGTACTACAGAAGCCTTCCAGCCGTTCTACCATGACGCGTCCGTACCAGGTACGGTCGAAAATGGCAATATGTCCGGTCTTAGGAAGTCTCGTCCAGAATCGCCAGAGATAATGTCTCGCTTTCTCGTGGGGTTCCGGGCTGGCGATGGGGTGTACCTCGTAGCCTCTGGGATCCAGTGCTCCCGCGATCCGCTTGATATTTCCGCCCTTGCCTGCGGCGTCCCAGCCTTCGTAGGCGATGACTACCGGAATCTTTTTCCGATAAAGGCGGTAATGCAGGGCATTCAGCTTCTTCTGCAGATGGCGCAGTTCCCGCTTGTATTCTTCCTCGGAGATTTCCTTGTCCAGTTCCACCTCGGACAGCCTCGGCATCTTCACCAGTGGGAATACATTCTGCAAAATAGGCACAGCAAGGCTCTCATTCTGCATGGCCACATGGATACCGCTGCATAATGTCTCCAGCACTTGTAATTCCGCCCACTTTTTGTCCCCGGAATCTATGATGTACCAGGGAGCTACGGAAGCGTTCGTATCTGTGAGGTATTTGTCGTAGACTTCCTCACATTTGTCATAATGCTTGTTCTGCCACCAGTCGTTCTCGCCCACACGCCATGCGGTATCCTTGTTGCCTTCCAGTTCTTCCAGCCGCTTCTTCTGTTCCTTTTTTCCAATCTGGAAAAAGAGCTTCAACACCAGATAACCGTTGTCCGTCAACTGTCGTTCGAAACGCTTTATGCTCTCAATACGCTCCGCATACTGCTTATCCGACAGTTCGCCCCGAGTCTTCCCTTCGTCACCTCATCCATCCAGCCGGAATCCAGGAATTCAAACTTCCCGGCTTCCGGAATTTTTACAAAGTACCGATACAGGAAAGGCTTCCGCTTCTCTTCCTCTGTCGGTGCGGACATGGAAGCCACCTTGAAGAATCTGGGATCGATATTTTTAATAATTCCGCCGATAGTGCTGCCCTTACCGGCCGCACCCCAGCCTTCGATCAGCACCAGCACCGGGAGCTTATGCTCCTTGATCTGCATCTGGAGTCTACCAAGCTCCTCCTGCGCCGCATTCAGTCGTTTTTCCAGTTCCTCTTTTTCCGGCTTCACCGCCGGAATCCACTGTTTCAGCATACTGTAACCACCCTTTCCCGAAATCCTCGTTTACTAACTTACATAAGTTTAGTGTATACCATTTTTAAAAAATATAAAAGCAATTGGGAAATATATTTACAAATATTATTTTTCCATCCGTTCTCTGATATTATTGTAGATTTCCCAGGTCTGCACATCATCCGCACCGTTTAGAATAACGGTGCTCCCCTCCACTTCCATGACTACATAAATATCACAGTCGTTATGGGTATAGCGAATGTAATCTCCATGGATTTCATCGCGAAAATGTCCCATGGAGTATTTCAAGTTGCCAAAACCGTTCGTCCGGATTGTATTCGTATCCCGGAACATATTCTCTTCGTAAGCAATGCTTTCGATAGCGTCATATTTCACTGTGTAATCCTGCCAGCCTTCCGCCTGAACAGTAAATTCATTTTCTCCGTAACAGATCTCGATTTTTCCCGTATATAACGTCCATACCGTAAATAGCACACACGCGAGCATTATAAACACATAGACCGCAACCACTTTATGGTTGTAGTGTACTGCCAGCCCTTTTCCGGTGCGCAACTTCTTTCTATAATAGAGATAAGAATACAGGATGCTGCCAAAAGCTGCTGCCGTGATAGCGAAAATAAACAGAAATAATGCAGCCATGCTGTCACTGAACAGTCCACAGATCATGCTCAATAGTCCTGCTGCCACCCATATTTTCCCACTGAAGCGGTGCGTGGCATTCCAGTTCTCCTCATCCTGCAATGTCCATATGACGCGGATGCCGATGGTGCGGTTCGGTTTCACCTTGGGCAGATAATTGCCCACAATAACAAATAGCAATCCCATTCCGACATACAAAATTACCATGAGCAGATTCTCTTTCTTTACACCCATATCAATCCATCTGGCGATACCGTTATAGAGCAATGTCATTCCCGGCACGATCCACGTAACCATTCTTATGACCTTGTCACTCTGCTGCCTGTTTCTGTTGTCGTAAAAAGTTACTGCCATTATTACCACATAAGTCACTGCAAAAGTGCCGTTTATCCACAGACTGTTCTCAAAGGTATATCCCAATATAATGCCCACGCACATAACAAATGCCGAGCAGATCAGCCTGCCTTTATTTTTCTGTATCATTTCCTTCATTATCCGATGCTCCTTTCAAATCTGTGATCCATAACATGATTTCTTCCAGCACGGAAGCATTCAGTTCATAATAAATAAACTTTCCTTCCCGCTTGTCCCGGATCAGATCTGCCTCCTTTAGCACCGACAAATGCCTCGATATGGAAGCCCCCGTCACCGGAAAATGTTCGCAGATCTCTCCTGCCGACAATCGACCGTTTTTCAGAAGATTTAGTATTTCACGCCTTATAGGATCTGCCAGCGCTTTCAATGTATCCTGTATTCCCAAAAAGTGAATCACATCCTTTCATCCAATCGTTTAACATTTAACCTAATTGTTAAATATATTGTATCATGTGGATTATTTAATGTCAACAGCTTCACAGATCAAGGCAGATACTTATTCCTGCGTATGGATACATCTGTACATAAAAATCCCTCCGTCTTATGACGAAGGGATCTCATTCTTCTCTATACTTACGTACCATCTTCCGGCAGTCCCCTTAAGAACACCACTGCCACCGGCAATGACAAAACCGCAGATAAAATATCGGACACCGGCTGTGACCACTGGATGCCTCGAAGTCCGAAGAAGGCTGTCAGGATCAGGAGAGCCGGGATATAGATAGTGCCACTTCGGAAGGAGGCTAAGATCGTCGCCCTGCCGCCCTTTCCGATGGACTGAAACAGCATGTTGCCGCAGATACATACCGGAATAAACGGTAGCGTCAGACATTGGATCTGCAACGCATAAAATGCAATCTCATAGGCATCCATATCCGTAAGAAATTCCAGCAACAGCTCTCTGCGGAACACATACACCACCCCTGCAAACACTGCCATGGTCACCAGGCTGGCGCACAGGGTGAACCAGAACGCTTTCCTTACACGGGAATACTTCTTTGCCCCATAATTGAAGGAGGATACCGGCTGGAAGCCCTGACCGATACCCAGGGCCACACTGAATACGAAATTGAAAATACGGGATACCACGCTCATGGCAGCGATGGCAATATCTCCGTAGACAGCTGCCTGTGCATTCAACACCATGGTGGACACGCTGTTCAGTCCCTGCCGCATCATACTGGGGAAGCCTGCTGTAAGAATATTCTTATGCACGGCAAATTCCCAGGTAAAATATTTCGGTGCCAGGCTGCTCTGTGTCTTTCCACGCAGGAAAAAGAATAACAGGATTCCGAAGGATATGTACTGAGAGATCATAGTGGAAAGTGCCGCTCCCCGGATACCAAGATTTAAGCCCCACATAAAGATGGCATCTCCCACCATATTTAAGATACCGCCGGAGACCAGTCCTACCATCGCCAGATTGGCATAGCCTTCATACCGGAGTACATTGTTCATCACACAGCTGGATGCCATTGCCGGTGCCGACACCAGAATATAGAAAGCGTAGATTCTCGCATAGGGAAGGATGGTCTCCGTACTTCCAAGCAATCTGCACAATCCGTTCAGATCCAAAATACCGATAATTGCGATCAACACTCCGGCTCCCACCGCCAGATAAAATCCCGTTGCGGAAAAAGCTTTCGCTCGCTCCTTTTCATGAGCTCCTAACAACCGGCTGATATTGCTTCCGGCGCCATGACCGAACATGAATCCGAACGCCTGAATAATTGCCATCAAGCCAAACACCACGCCTACCGCTCCGGTAGCACTGGTGCCTAACTGGCTTACGAACCAGGTATCCACCATATTATACAGATTCGTGATCAGCATACTGATGGTAGTGGGCAGTCCCAGCTCCAGGATCAGCCGCGCCACCGGTTCCTCAGTCAGCCGTTTATACTGTTTCTCCTCTTTTGTCAAAGTTGTATCGTTCATGTTCCCTGACTCCTATAAGTGTCATCGCACATTTTTCCATGCGATTCTCTATCTGCTTATTTTTACTATTATATGTTTCTTTCTCTCAATCCAACTACCGTATCTCCATGCATGATTCGGTGTAGCTACTGAGTTTTGACCTAAGCAGCTGTCTTACCCTCATGCATAGCCTGATATGCGATTACTACATCGGAACAGAGATTTGCCGGGCGGATTCCGGACTTGCACCGGTTAGAAACGTGCGCTGCGGGTGCACCACAGTGAAAAATAGCGTCTGCCCTTCCGGCGCGACGCTATTATAGATGATTCTCTTTGAAAATGTAAGCCCTTTCAGCTGTTTTTTACTTAAATTTTATGTTCAGCATCACAGTTTCTCACTAAAATAGCTCTTATAGCCCTCCCCGAAGATCTCCGTGGCACTGGTGACGATCATAAATGCCAGGGGATCCTCTTCCTTTACGATCTCTTCCGCCTTGGGAGAAATGTTTTTCTTCATGGCACACATGATGACGCTCTTCTCCTTGCCGCTGTAGGCACCACTGCCCTGTACATAAGTTACACCAATGTCCAGCTCCTCCAAAAGTCTCCCTGCGATTTTTTCCGCATGGTCGCTGATAATATAGATCAGCTTTGCCTCATCTCTTCCGTATAGTACCACATCTAGCACTACAGAGGTAACAATGACCACGATACCGGCATACAGTGCCTTGTCAATATTCTGGAAGACAAATGCTGAAGCGATAACAATGACAGCATCCGTCAGGAAAAACAGCGCTCCGGTCTTGAGAAACGGAAACTTTATCCGTAGCAGCTTGATAATGATATCCGTGCCGCCGGTGGTGGAGCCTGCCTTGAACACCCATCCCATGGATACGGCCATCAGGGCACTGCCACACAGGGAGGCCAGAAGTGGATCCACCGTCACTGCTCCCACTGGTGTCAGCAGGTTCGTAAACAAAGAGGTCATTGCCGTACAATAGATTGTAGACAGAATAAACCGCAGTCCGAATTTCCAGATACCGATCAAAAGGATCGGTATATTGATGAGCAGCATCCAGGTACCGGTCTCAATGCCGAACAGACGATTTAAGATAATAGCGATACCGGTGATTCCACCGGGTGCCAGGGAGTTCGGATCCAAAAATAAACTGACGGATACCGCATAGACAAAGGATGCCACCGTGATCATCACATAATCCCAGAGCATCTGTAAGGGTGTCTTTTTGTCCAGTCTCTGTATTTCCAGTTCTTTTTCTGTCTTCTTTGCCATAACTTTTTTCTCCATTCCATACAAAAGCCGCATATCTATAATATGCGGCTTTTATCGGTGATACATTCACTTCTTTTCAAATCTTAAAACTTAGATATTGGCTCTTACCACTTTGGGCTGATAGCCTTCTTTTTCCAGAGCGGCAATGATCTCATTCTTATGCTCGGTGCCAAAAGCTTCCAGTGTGATACGCAGTTCCACAGCAGCACTGCGGTTGATGGATACGAACTGGTTGTGCTCCAGCTTGATGACATTACCGTTGACTCCGGCAATGATACCGGATACTCTGCACAGCTCACCGGGCTTGTCGGGAAGCAGTACGGATACAGTGAAGATACGGTCTCTTAAGATCAGGCCCTGCTGTACTACGGAGGACATGGTGATGACATCCATGTTACCGCCACTCAGGATAGATACAATACGCTTATCCTTCACATTTAACTGCTTTAAGGCTGCTACCGTCAGCAGACCGGAATTCTCCACGATCATCTTGTGATTCTCTACCATATCCAGAAAAGCTACTACCAGATCCTCATCCTCTACGGTGATCACATCGTCCAGATTCTTCTGTAAGTACGGGAAGATCTTGCTGCCAGGAGTCTTTACCGCGGTACCGTCTGCGATGGTGTTGACCTTGGGCAATGTGGTAACCTTGCCGTTCTTTAAGGATACCTGCATGCAGTTAGCTCCTGCAGGTTCCACGCCGATGACCTTGATCTTCGGGTTCAGCAGTTTTGCCAGTGTGGAGACACCGGTTGCCAGTCCGCCTCCACCGATAGGAACTAAAATGTAGTCTACCAGAGGAAGCTCCTTGAAGATCTCCATGGCAATGGTACCCTGACCGGTTGCCACAGTCAGATCATCAAACGGATGAATGAAAGTATAACCGTGCTCTTCTGCCAGTTCATATGCTTTTGCGCATGCCTCATCATAGACATCGCCATGCAGTACTACCTCTGCTCCATAGCCTCTGGTACGGTTTACCTTGATCAGAGGTGTCGTGGTGGGCATTACGATGGTTGCCTTGCTTCCATAGCATTTTGCCGCATAAGCCACGCCCTGGGCATGGTTGCCTGCAGAGGCGGTGATCAGTCCCTTGGCGCGCTCTTCATCGGTCAGAGTGCTCATTTTGTAATAAGCGCCTCTTAACTTGTAAGCTCCGGTAAACTGTAAGTTCTCGGGCTTTAAGTATACGCGGTTGCCGGTCTGGGCACTGAAATAATCACTGTATACCAGTTTGGTCTCTAAAGTAACTTTTTTAACGATCTCACTTGCTTCTTCAAATTTCTCTAAAGTCAACATTTCTTCCTGCATTTTTCTTCCCATGCCTTTCTGTCACACTTTCTTTGGTCTGCCTGTTTATTATTCTTCCGCGTCTGTCTCTCCGGCTTCTTCCTCCGGCAGATGCAGTTCTCCGATGTCATCCATATTCACATCAAACAACGCATTTACAAATTCATCGGAATTGAATTTCTGGAGATCCTCGATGGATTCTCCCACACCGATATATTTTACCGGAACCTTCAGTTCGGACTGGATGGCCACAGCGATACCGCCCTTGGCCGTTCCGTCCATCTTGGTCAGGATGATACCCGTAAGATCTGCCACCTCACCGAATTCTCTTGCCTGCACCAGAGCATTCTGTCCCGTGGTGCCGTCCAGAACGATCAGATTCTCTCTGTGGGCATTGGGGAATTCCTTGTCGATGATACGGTTCATCTTACGAAGTTCTTCCATCAGGTTCTTTTTATTGTGCAGTCTGCCGGCGGTATCTACAAGAAGCACATCCACGCCTCGTGCCTTCGCCGCATTCACGGCATCAAACACCACGCTGGCGGGATCCGCACCTTCTTTTCCGCCGATCATGGGAACATCCGCCCGGGATGCCCACTCTGCCAGCTGGTCTCCCGCTGCGGCACGGAAAGTATCCGCTGCGGCAATAAGGACTTTCCTGCCCTCATCCTTTAATTTACCGGCCAGCTTGCCGACGGAAGTGGTCTTCCCCACACCGTTGACACCGATGACCATGATCACGGACTGTTCCTTCTCAAAATTATAGGCAGTCTCATCCACCTGCATCTGCTCCTTGATACTTTCAATCAGAAGCTGTTTGCATTCGGAAGGTTCCTTGATATGTTTTTCCTTCACCTGCTGTTTCAGTCTCTCCACGATAGCGGTGGTGGCATTCACACCGATATCTCCCATAATGAGGATTTCTTCCAGTTCTTCGTAGAAATCATCATCAATGGCGGAGAAGCCGCTGAAGACCGAATCAATTCCCCGTACAATGTTGTCACGGGTCTTGGTCAGTCCTTCTTTTAACCGGGCAAAAAAGCCTTTCTTTTCCTCACTCATCCGATTTCCTCCAATCAGCATTCTATCCAGAAAAACGCTTGCGTTTTTCTTGTATGAAACTTAGAACTTCTTCACGAAAGATCCTTTGCTCTGAGTGATTAGAAGTTCTTTTCATACTCTAATCATCCAGATCTTTATCAATGAGGTTAACACTGACTAAAGTAGATACACCCTTCTCCTGCATGGTGATACCATACAGTCTGTCCACCTGTTCCATCGTACCGCGTCTGTGGGTAATGACAATGAACTGAGTGTTCTTGGTCAGCTTATGTAAATACTTAGCGAAACGGCCTACGTTGGAGTCATCCAACGCCGCCTCGATCTCGTCCAACAGACAGAACGGAGAGGGCTTTAAGTTCTGGATGGCAAACAACAGGGAAATAGCGGACAGTGCCTTTTCTCCACCGGAGAGCTGCATCATGTTCTGAAGCTTCTTTCCTGGCGGCTGTGAAATAATAACAATTCCTGCCTCAAGAATATCTTCACCTTCAACTAGTCTATTGTTCCTCGTCCACCACCGAACAATTCCTTGAATACCTTATCGAATTCACCTTAATTTCCTCAAACTTCTCTTTAAACTGAATTCTCATTCCATTATCAAGCTCATCAATAACCAGTACAAGAGCCTCTTC
>ERZ859980.1118-NODE-1118-length-12157-cov-1.542555_pt1 | contig 12157 bp, 9 predicted proteins | sample MGYA00509984_ERZ859980 | MGnify/ENA primary metagenome ERZ859980 (study PRJEB30046, sample SAMN00715173) | human gut metagenome | study: EMG produced TPA metagenomics assembly of the A metagenome-wide association study of gut microbiota in type 2... | reverse complement strand
ACAAAACAATGACACAGTTTAATTTACTCCCCCCATCCGTATAGCGATTACTATATGACATATTAATATTAAATGTCAACCATTTAGTTAAATCATAATCAGCATTCAAACGAGCGTTATACTTCTTAGCTCCATCATCCGTAGCAGTAATCACAGAACGGTCATTAGCATAGCCTAATGATGCCATCCACCGAGCTTTTTCACTAGATCCCTGAACATTGACATTATGTTGTGTACTCCAAGTTGTTCCATAAATTAAATCCAACCAGTTATTAGACTCATAATAATGCATCTGACTATTGGCATCTACATAAGTAAAGGGATCTCCAATCGCCATTTTATCTAAAACCAGCAAATTTGTATCATCAAAACTAACTCCTGCATGTGGTGTTTTTCCACCTGATACTAAGATATTATTCCACAGTTGCCCATTTGTATAACGCTGTGTGATTACCTCCCCTCCTTTACCATCGGATTCTACATAATCCTGATAAGAAGCTTCCGCCATAGCTGAAGCCCAATCTCTCATACCTGCCAAAGGTAACATATTAGCAGGTGTATTAGCTGTTACCATACCATTATAAGATACTTTCAGTTTATCACCTTTTTTGCCTTTTTTAGTCGTCACTAACACAACACCACCTGCTGCACGTGCTCCATAAATAGCTGCTGAAGCATCTTTCAAAACAGAAACACTTTCAATATCATTCGGATTCAATGAACTAAATTCAGTATTGCTAATAGCCGGAACTCCATCAATAATAATTAACGGTTCCACTTTATTGGTAGAGAAGCACCACGAATCTGAATAGCCATATCCTCATTTCCTGGACGAGCAGAAGTTCGTGTAATAGTCAGACCCGGCACTTGTCCCTGTAAACCAATCGCTGTATTAGACACTGGGCGGCTTTCCAAAATGTCTCCACTTACCGAAGCTACCGCACCAGTAAGAGTAGCCTTTTTCTGTGTGCCATAACCTACCACAACCACTTCGTCCAATACTTCCGTATCTTCCTTTAAAATAATCTTCATAAGGTTCTTTTCATTTACTGGAACTTCCTGTGTTTTATAACCGATATAAGACACTACCAAAATACCTTTTGAAGCATTGTTCAATGTAAAGTTACCATCAAAATCAGTAACGTACCATTGGTAGTACCTTTTACCAACACACTGGCACCAATAATGGGTTCCCCATTGGCATCCACCACTTGCCCTTTTACCGTTCCAGTCTGCATAACAGTCTGCACCCCATTCACCTCTGCAAATACAGTCTGCGGGCTACCTGCCAACAAGGCAGAAGCCATCACCGTAGAAAACAAGATTCTTCTCGATGAAAATTTAAAGAATTCGTTTTTCATAAACTTAAAATTTAATATTAACAGTTTTATTGTTGTTTTCTTATTATATACACTGTTTGATAAACTCGCGCACCTCATGCCGCCCTATCCTTAAATGGTTTTCAACGGTACGGTGCGAAAGATTTAATTCCGCTGAAATATCTGAAATAGATTTGTCTTCAAAACGACTCATTGCATAAATAGTACGACGCCGTGGAGGAAGCAAAGACAATCTATATTTCTCACACGCTTCCAAATCATTGGCCACCACACGAAGTTCTGTTTCATTTGTATAAGCAACCGTATGCTCATATAAATAAGAAGTAACTTCTTGCCTCTTATAATAACGACGTAAATAATCAGTTACCAAATTACGGGCAATAGTAAAAATGAAATACTTAATAGTCTCTGCACAGAGCATCCTATCGTAGTCCATCAGCCGTACATACACATCTTGAGCCAAGTCTTCCGCCTCTTCTTTATGAGCTATCCTATAATAGATATACAGATAGACCGAATGATGATAATTCGTATAAGAATCCTCTATTAATTGAGTAGATTTCATGGATATGTTTTTCATGTCTTCAGCTTTTTGGGTTACATTTACGAATGCAAATATAAAAGGTAGAAGGACAAGAAAAACACTTTTTCTATTCTAATAAATCTCATATCATTACCCTAGACCAAAGACAGACTAATCCGCTAGTTTATAACAGATTAAGAATTTGACACACTCAGTATCATATAATAATTTGATACTCTCAACAAAAAATAGAGAGGTTATTCATTGTTTTTCCCAATACTTCGGATGTACTCATTGGGAGTGATATTAGTCGCTTTTTTAAAATATCGAAAGAAAGAAGCTCTTGAACTGAACCCACACAACTCAGCCAAAGCACTCAAAGTGTATTTAGCATATTCATCTTTCTCCACCAAGTGCTTGAATTCAGCTATGCGATAATCATTGATATAATCATAATAATTACGGTTTAGATACTGATTAAATAAATAGGACAAAGTATGAGATGATGTGCCAATGGACACAGCCAAATCGGCAATCTTCAAATTAGGATTAGTATAAGGTTTTTCTCTATGCATAACAATCTCCAATTTCTCAGCCAACCGTTTACATTCCTCCACACTTATCTTATTTGTCCTGTATTTCTCTTCCGCTACAACATGGGATTCCTCAACTGGCTGAATCTCCTTTTCTATAACTTTAGCAGAGTCAGGCATCAGTTCTTCCCTTTCGTTCTCCACCTCTTTCTTTTTTTGATAAAGGACAGCAATACTTCCGGTCACCACAGCTATCACGATGAACACTATGCTCCATATACTAATAGAAGACGCAATTTTAACCGTTAGCTGAGTTTCTGACTCTGGATTCCCCATCTGTCTTACTTTAAAAGTATAATTACCGGACGGTAAATCATAATAAGTAATATCCGAACGACCTGTCAAAGCCATCCATCCGGTATCCTCACCCTCTAATTGATATTCGTATGACATAAAAGCAGGTGCCGTATAACTGAAATCAGAAAAGTAAAAGGTAACATTCTTCTGAGAAGCTTCCAATGAAATTTCACTCTTGCCACCATCTCCCACAACAGATTGCACTACAGATTTTCCATTTACACATATATCTGTTATGGCAACCGAATAGGGAACGGATTTCCTCTGATTCATCCGCACTGTATCCAAATACAGAAGCCCTTTGGAGTTTCCAAACCAAATGCCGTTCTCATCACGTACCGGCGGACAAAGAGTAAAAATGGAACTGGGAATACCATCAACAAAATTATAAGGAATAAAATGGTCTTTCTTATCATACCGGAACAAACCATTGTTAGTTCCCAGCCATAACCACTTTTCACGATCCTCTACAATAAACATACCATCTTCCCATCCAAAGGAGTCCCCGGCTGCAAACGCCTAAAAGTAGTCATAGACAAATCAGAGATAAAAAGAGAGCCTTTGTCCGGAAAAAAATAAAGATCATGGTGGGAATCTTCGTAGATCACTCTTATTTTTTCCTTATGAATAAATCCCTCAGGAAACACATCGGTTTTCAATGTCCGGGCAGAGGGGTCCCAAATGCACATTCCATTCTCTGTACATATCCATCCTTTATGAGTGGAATCAAAATAGATTTCATATACGTTCCCTTCTGGCAACTTAGAATTGGCACTGGTATAATGAGCTATCTGTCTGCCGTCTTTATAGCAGAATATTCCTAAAGATGTTCCTATCCACAAATTCTTTTCACGATCCTGCTTGATACAAAAAATATGTCCCTTACTAAAAGGCATTCCTCCATCCGGTTCAAAATCTCTGAGTGTCAAAGTCGCAGGATTTAAAACATACATTCCACCACCGTATGTACCTATATAATACTCATTCTGATAATACAGACAACTGAAAATCATATTTGAGCGTAACTGTGGAACCTTGAAACTTTTATAACGATGATTTTCTTCGTCAATATAAAAAAGTCCGTCACGAGATCCAATCAGTTTCTCTTTCTCTTTGATAGCAAGTGCACGTACTGGCATATCTCTGGAATCAAAAAAAGGAGCATACGTATAAGTGGAGAACAGCCCACTCTGATATAATGTATAATCCAACCCCAGCTGATAGAATCCTACCCAAATCAAACCTTCTTTATCAACCAAAACAGAATAAACGGAATTAGAACGCAAAGTTTCATCCTTCCCTGTTTCATGACGCATGGAACGAACAACTTTCTTTTTATCCGTTGATACAAAATGAACTCCGTTACCATCGGTTCCCACATACAAAAGGCTTTTCCCATCACCGGATAAAGAAGAAATTACATTACAACCTACATCAACAAAACGAGCAAATTCTTTAGTTTGTGTATCAAAACTGATGATTCCCTGCCCCATCGTTCCTAAATAAAGCATACTCCCAATCCTAGCTATATTCTTAAAAGAACAAATATGCTTCTCTTCCATCACATTATGATAAGCCTCTATTTTTCTATCTGAAAGTCGCAGAGAATAAAGACCATTCTCCGTAGCCATCCAAAGTATTCCATCTTCTCCCAAATTCAAGCCACCAATAGAGTTCGCCGCCGACAACATATTAGGATCTATCATAATTTGGTTCAAGCTACCTCCTTTATAAATGAAAAGCCCCCTTTCTGTTCCGATATAAAGTATTCCTTTCCCATCATGTAAAAGAGAGCGCACAGCATATCCTATCGTTTCACGGGCAATGGGCTCCAAACTATTTTTCTGCTTGCTAACACGCCATAATCCACTACCATTCCCCATCCACAATTCATTGCCAGGCATCTCAGCAATGGCATTTACCCGTTTCAATTTTTCATCTGAACCCGGAATAAGATAATGCTTGAAATGAATTCCATCAAAACATTCCAACGAATTGCCGGTCCCCAACCACACATAACCTAAAGAATCTTTATAGATGGCATTTACCACTAAATCTGATAATCCCTCAGTTACAGACAAGCCACGAAAAGCGTAGGAACGAGAGAAAATGGGTAAAGACAAGAATATAAGAAACAATATAAATATAAATCTTAAAATGTTTTTCATTACATTGTGCATATTTGGAACCTCGTGTTTATCAAATAATGCAAATATAGTGAAAAGGGAATATATTTTCCCTATCAAAAAAAGAAAAAATCATCATCCACTTCTTATTTGCTGTATGAAAAAGAAAGGATGATGATTTAAAAAGATTACTTTATAAAAGAAAGTTTATATCAAAGTTTGCGTAAATCATGTCCGGGCAACAAATTATATTCTTTTCCATTCATCCTGATTTTACAAGGTGCAGAAGCTGCATATTTCCAAACGCCCTCTTTATACACCAACATCACATCTGTTACTGTCAATGAACTTATTTCAACATGTGGAGTTTTCAATAGTGTACCTCCTCCCAAAAAGAAAATACAATCATCGCCTTGTTTATTTCCCCACAATGCATAAGCAGCTTGTACAGTCATTTCTCCACTTTTACACAAATGACCTGCATCATCCGAAGAAATAATCCGGTCCACACGCCCCTCTTTTTGTTGAATACAAATTCCGACATGACTTCCAGCCACACCACTTTCCACTTCTGGAAAAGTAACGGAGGAAATACATCCCGGCTCCTTTACCGAAGAAGGTTCATAAACAGCTACAAACGGACGATTCCAAGCTTCACCTTGTTGGCGGGCTACAAAAGTCACGTAGGTTGCTCTTTGATAGCATAAGGCATATCCGGAATCCGGCTCAATCCTTCAGTCATCGGGCTCAAAGCCGAGAAGACTTTACGTTCAGGAGCACCTTTCATCCACATATTCATACTGATATTATCCTCATCCGGCATCTGTATAGTAAACGTTGTTTTAATATCTTTGGAGGTCTCAGCACTTTTCTTGTCAAACAAATAAGAATAGGCATATATATGTGCCCCAGCAAAAGCCAGTTCCTCCGTTGGTTGAAGAAACAAGCTACTCCCGTCAGCAGCAGTCAAGTTCATGGTTTGTCCCATATTATGATAAAAATAATCATGCATTTTATCTCCTCCCTCCACTTTCCTGCTACGGAAAATATCGACATAATATCCGTTCTTTTCTCCTGTAGTCACAATACTCATCATACGGTTTTGATCAGCTTGTGATTCAGGTTCACGGAAAAAGACTTCACTATAACTCACAGGCTGATAATCTACTTTCATCCCTGCTTCGGGGTAGCAGTTCAATAATTTGAAAGCATGATTGCTTTTCATAACCGGATAAGAAGAGATTCCATCTACACAAACCGTATTGTGTGCAGGGAACTGACTATAATACTCCAAATAATCCAAACCGGAATAAAGGGTCAAGCCAATACCTCCATCCGGTGCCAGACGATATCCTTTTCCATAAAGTTCCATGCTGATGCCATTGGCATGCATGTGATTCCCTTCACTGGCATTTTGGGCAATCATCAAACTATGACGTTTGTCCATGCCATTGCGTTGCACCAACCAACTGGCATTGGGAGCATAAAAAGTAGGAGTTACATAATCATTGATATCACCGGCAGGTATCTTATCATCAATTACCAAAGGCTTGTCACTGAAAAAAGAAGTTACCGCCACCCTCACATTTTTCTTTTCAGTCGCCGGTTTGGAGGCATCGGGATCAAATAACTTCAACATAGCAGTAAATTGTCTTTCCTGATCTTTTTTACCATGTTTCTGGGCATTAGCTACCATACGGGCAAAGATAGCAGGATTCAATTTACCGGGATGTGTATCGCCAAAACCCATTGTCATACAATCCGGAAACAAATATTGCGGGTCGGCGGCCACCGCTTTTTTTATGACAGGAATCTCCTCGGTCAGGTCCATACCCAAATTACGGTCAAAGATAGTGACCATATCCGTATAATCCCCGACAACTACCTGACTATAACCCGGACATTCAGCCCAAATACCGGTTTCAGCATCATAACCATAATCAGCAAGCTGTTTCAGTGACCATTGACGGATGGAAGAACGATTCAACACATAATCAATATAATACTCGCCTCCCTTTTTATCCGGATAAGAAGCATCAGATTCCAAAATCATGCCGATGCTCATGATATAACGTGCCTGCATCAGATTCCAGTTATTATGCGGCACTCCATTATCAATGATATTATCCGCCCATTTCTTGAATGCTCCGGCATAGATGTCCATCTTATCAGCCTTATCGGTTTTCAAATAATCATATAAAAAATCATACAATGGAACCAAAGCATTCACAGCATCCTCGTGAATGACTTCAAACTGCTCATACCCACCAAAGTCTGCTGATGTCCATGATTCAAATCCTTGGGAACATTCCGGTAATAAATCCCCGTCATATAAGTGTCAAATACCGAAGCTGCCAAATCAGCATATTTCTTCTCCCCGGTCATCCACCAAAGAAAAGCGGCATCACGGGCGATACCCAGTATCTCTACATTAATACTTTGGATGATATTTCCGGTTTTACTGATATTCACCCATTCGTACGGTCTGCCTTCCAACGTCCCATTTGCCAGATACATTCCCCGAGCATCTTCCTGATAAGGCTTCAAATCTTCCAGCTTGGGACGTACATAGTTAGTTGCATGACTGCGTGCACCGGTATACATCACCGTAGGAGCCGGCGCCTTCTCTCCTCCTGCATGATCATAATATTCTCCTTTAATATATACCTCCGTTGCATGAGTTTTCCAATACATTTGCAAACGGGAAGTAAGCCATTCAGGCCCTCGGTCAGCATACCGGTCAGTCCGTTGCTTTAACTTTTCAAACACTTCCTGTGCCCACGGTTCTTCCTTTATCAACTTCTGCGTTTCAACTTTGCCATTACTATCCGTCAGATAACGGGGATGACCTTGTGACAGTTTCACCGATAAGGAAGTTTCCTGTGCATATAATACACTTGTTCAAGCAAGCATATCCATAAAACGATCTTTCTCATAATTCTATTCATTCTCTTTCACAAAAATACGTATCATAGAGCTATTCCACTCAATCCAAATGAATTATTTTATCATCCGCTTCTTCCATTCAAATTTAAAGTTACCGAATATAAAATGTTTGCTTTACCGGCTCTGCAGTCTTTATCTTAGGATCAGAGGTTTTTCCGTATTGCCATGCTATTACAGTTACTTTTACCGGATAGGTGGTTTTAGGAGGAATAGCAGTTAATATCAATCGATTACCATCCACATAAGCCGGTCCCGATTCCACATAAAAATCGACCGGCAAGCCACAACTGGAAACAGCAGATAAAGAAACGTACTTAGTACCGCGCTTTATGTCCGGTAACGTTGCAAACTTAATATGTTGCTGCTGTCCTTCCGTATTTTTAACCGGAATTGTCATCTGAGCTTGCTGAACAGCCGGTTTATATTCTTCGTCTCCCGGATGAGTTATAGAAAAAACAATATCCGATTTCTTGTCCGTCCATAAAGTTCCCCGATTCCACTGTATTCTAAATGTCACAGAATCAACTAAAACAGCCGGGCCGGTAATCATCTGCAGGACCGGAGCTTTTCCAGCATGACCAATAGATGCCCCAACAGGCAAATCAGTCCAATTGGAAAGTCGGGGACTTTCTCCTGGAACAGTATCCAAAAAAACAGGGGTCAATTGAAATGTGATACCATCTTCCTGTGGTATAAAAGCCGGGTGAACTTGTAAATGAGTATTCTGTTGGGATACTGTTTTTCCGTTTTGAGACACACTTACCAATTGTGGCTTCATATCGTAATATCGGGATTGATACGCCAAAGTAGCCTCTATCATCTCACGATCAAAAAACCAAAATGCTTGTGCAGGATCCCCTTTAAATTGATTTACCGGTGCCGGAATACATGAAGGCTTTTCATTTTTTTTCCATCGCCCCATCAACCATCCCTCCTTTGTCGGATCTACGTGTCCATAATGCATTGCCTTCTTGATATAGAGAGCTATATATTGTGCTTTTTCCGGAGTATAGGCAAAGTGTCCTTCAGCAGGACAGGCCAACATGCTTAAAGGCAGCAATGGATGCTCCTTACGTTCTTTCAAACCTTCATTGCTCCAGTATGTGCTGATTCATATTCTCCCATGGTTTCCAGACAAGGAATTTTATTGATGTTACGTTCTCCCCAAATATCCGGACATAGCCAGCGATCACGATGATATGGCCACTGACCACTGACAGAAATGCATGCCAATGTACGTTCCGGTTTATAGGCAGCAAGATAATAAGGCCAACTAGCAGCAGCCGAATGTCCTATGGCTATTAAAGGAGCTGTAGACAACTCTTTATATCCAGATTCTTCAGCAAGATCTGCCAAAAGACCATCCAAAGTTTCCCATGCCCCATCCGTAAAATCAAATCCATGATTGAAAGAAGGACATACCCATATTTGAGCAACATCAAGCTCAGCCATACGTTGTCGGAAAGCCTCATCTTCAAGGATAGAAATTTCCTCCATATTGTGTTGGGCAACCAAGATTGCTTTTACTTGTTCACACTGCCCGGGAATCCACAAGTAAGCCCTTGACTCAGGATTTTTGGGATGAGTACTAAAATTACGGACGGGTACAGACCATTGCCAAATTCCTGTTTGTGCAACAAGCGTAAATGATAAAAGCCAACCGAATATTCCAAATAAAAATACATGTTTCATAGCTATCTTCATTGTTTATTATAAAAACGAATCAGAATCAAGAAACACTCAACTTTATTCTAAAATTATCTTCCAAAGAAATGAGTAAAAACCTATCTTTGTACGTATTAGATACATATACAAAACTTAAATAGCATGAATAAACACACTTTATCTGTAGCAATCAATTTCCTATTCTGTACCCCAATATCAGGGGGCACACCGGACGGAATTTACCACAAAGGATGGATAGACTTCAACAAGAACGGGAAAATGGATCTATATGAAAATCCTAAAGCCCCGCTGGAAGACAGAGTACAAGACCTGCTTTCACAAATGACACTAGAAGAAAAAACCTGTCAAATGGCCACCCTTTACGGTTCAGGACGCGTACTGAAAGATGCGTTGCCTCAAGACAATTGGAAAACAGAAGTATGGAAAGACGGAATAGGAAACATAGATGAAGAGCATAACGGATTAGGGGCTTTCAAGTCCGAATATTCTTTTCCATACGCCAAACATGTGGATGCCAAACACACCATTCAACGCTGGTTTGTAGAAAAAACACGTTTAGGTATCCCGGTAGATTTCACCAATGAAGGTATTCGCGGATTATGTCATGACCGGGCAACCTACTTCCCTGCCCAGTGCGGACAGGGTGCCACTTGGAACAAAAAATTAATAGCCCGTATCGGAGAAGTGGAAGCTAAAGAAGCGGTAGCATTGGGATATACCAACATCTATTCTCCCATCCTGATATCGCCCAAGACCCTCGCTGGGGAAGATGTGTAGAAACATACGGAGAAGATCCTTATTTAGTAGGAGAATTAGGAAAACAAATGATTACCAGTCTGCAAAAATATAATCTGGTGGCTACTCCGAAACATTTTGCAGTTTATAGTATCCCGGTAGGCGGACGTGACGGAAAGACACGAACCGACCCACACGTAGCCCCACGAGAAATGCGTACCTTATATATAGAACCTTTCCGGATGGCATTTCAAGAAGCCGGAGCGCTGGGAGTAATGAGCTCTTATAATGACTATGATGGGGAACCCATTACGGGAAGCTACCATTTTCTGACCGAAATATTACGTCAAGAATGGGGATTTAAAGGATACGTAGTATCGGATAGTGAAGCTGTGGAATTTATCTCCAACAAGCATAAAGTAGCAGATACATACGAAGACGGAATAGCACAGGCGGTCAATGCCGGACTGAATATCCGTACCCATTTCACTCCGCCTGCCGATTTTATCTTACCTCTTCGTAAAGCTGTTGATGATGGCAAAATCTCTCAGGAAACTCTCGACAAACGGGTAGCCGAGATACTTCGTATCAAATTCTGGCTAGGGTTATTTGACAATCCCTATCGTGGCAATGGTAAACAAGCAGAACAAATAGTCCATAGTAAGGAACATCAAGCTGTATCATTGGAGGCTGCCCGTCAGTCACTTGTATTACTAAAAAATGAAACGCACCTGCTTCCTTTATCCAAATCTATCCGTTCCATTGCCGTTATCGGTCCCAATGCCGACGAACAGACTCAATTGATTTGCAGATACGGTCCGGCCAATGCTTCTATTAAAACCGTTTATCAGGGTATAAAAGAACTGTTGCCTCATGCAGAAGTGATCTATAAAAAAGGATGTGACATCATAGACCCTCATTTCCCGGAAAGTGAAATCCTTGATTTCCCGAAAACTGCGGAAGAAGTCCGATTAATGCAAGAAGCCATTCGTGCAGCCAAACAAGCCGAGGTGGTAGTCATGGTATTAGGAGGGAATGAGTTGACCGTCAGGGAAGATCGTTCACGAACCAGCCTTAACCTTCCCGGACGGCAGGAAGAACTTTTAAAAGCTGTTTGTGCTACCGGAAAACCGGTCATTCTAGTAATGCTCGACGGACGCGCTTCTTCTATAAATTACGCAGCAGCTCATGTACCTGCCATTTTACATGCTTGGTTTCCCGGAGAATTTTGCGGACAAGCTGTGGCCGAAGCCTTGTTCGGCGATTATAATCCGGGGGGAAGACTGGCAGTTACTTTTCCTAAATCTGTAGGGCAAATTCCTTTTGCTTTTCCCTTTAAACCAGGGTCAGACGAAAGTTCCTCCACTTCCGTTTACGGAGCGTTATATCCTTTCGGGCATGGTTTAAGTTATACCACTTTTACTTACAGTGATTTACATATATCACCATCACATCAAGGAGTACAAGGAGATATCCATGTAAGTTGTAAAATCAAAAATACAGGAAAAATAAAAGGAGATGAAGTAGTACAACTTTATTTACGGGATGAAATCAGCAGCGTTACCACTTATACCAAAGTATTACGCGGCTTTGAACGTATCAGTCTGAAAGCTGGAGAAGAACAAACTGTTCATTTCAGATTGCGACCACAAGATTTAGGATTATGGGACAAAAATATGAATTCCGTGTGGAACCGGGTAGTTTCAAAGTAATGCTCGGAGCTTCTTCTACAGACATCAGATTACATGGTCAGTTCGAAATAACGCCCTAAACCTCCCACCATTTTAACTCAGCATGGAATGGCAGGAATATTGGCTCTGCGGAAATTTCCGCAGAGCCCAAGTTTTCAAACTGACCCAAAATAAGTCCAATATAAATAAAAGATAAACAAGATATCCATGAAACAAATTC
>ERZ859980.1113-NODE-1113-length-12195-cov-1.264992_pt1 | contig 12195 bp, 13 predicted proteins | sample MGYA00509984_ERZ859980 | MGnify/ENA primary metagenome ERZ859980 (study PRJEB30046, sample SAMN00715173) | human gut metagenome | study: EMG produced TPA metagenomics assembly of the A metagenome-wide association study of gut microbiota in type 2... | reverse complement strand
CCGCAGAAACGGCTGTTGTCATAAATGCGTGTGCAGAAAGTCCGTTCGCCTCAAGTGCAGAACCTGCATTAAAGCCGAACCAACCGAACATAAGAAGTGAAGCACCTAAAACTACTGTAGGTATATTGTGGATTCTGTAGTTAGCGTGTTCGTAATCGTGGCGTTTGCCGAGGATAATGCAAAGGACAAGAGCTGATACACCCGAACTGATGTGAACAACATCACCGCCGGCAAAATCAAGAGCACCGATACCGTCAAGGCCGAGAAGTCCGCCGTCTGCCCATACCATATGAGCAAGAGGATAATAAACAATTAAAGACCAAAGAATGATAAATACGAAAAGTGATTTAAACTTCATTCTGCCTGCAACAGCACCTGTAATAAGAGCAGGAGTAATAATTGCAAACATCATCTGAAATCCGCAGAATACCATATTAGGAATAGCCGCACCGTCTATGTAACCCTCGGTAAGAGATACGCCCTCAAGTCCTATCCAACTAAGGTCGCCTATAATGCCGTTTGAGCTTGGTGCGAACGAAAGTGAGTAACCGAAAAGCACCCACATTACAATGCCTGTACCGATGATGAAAATTGAAGTCATCATTGTGTTTACTACATTCTTTTTGCGAACAAGTCCGCCGTAAAACATTGCAAGGCCGGGAGTCATAAGGAACACCAAAGCCGAGCAGATAAGCATAAAAGCTATATTCCCTGCATCCATTTTAAAACCTCCACATAAACCGACTGAATAAAAACAAGGTTCACCTTATCTTTGGAATTTGCAGGAAAATAAATTTAAATTGCAAATTCTTCAAAGATAAAGTGAACCTCTTTGTTCTTGATTATTCATTTTTAAATTAAATTAAAATAAGAAGTTTTCCGGAAACTTTACTTTACAACTTGAATTATAGCGTTATTTTTACCCTTTGTCAATAGATTTTTGCAAAAAAATCAGCTGAAATTTAAAATTTTCTTATCATAGCCAAATTCAAGCACAAAGTATATGGATTTTAAATTTTGCAAGAAATTTTACAAAACTTTCATAATGCCCATAAAAATCAGGATAACGCTTATACAAAAATTGATAAATTCACAGAGTCTAACTTTTGGAGGTCGGCTCATTTTCAAGCCCACTCGGAACATTGCATTTTTATAGACTGCTTTATATTAAAATTCCGTTGCAATGGTCTATTTCGTGCTGAATTATCTGTGCCGTAAAATTTGTGAAAGTGCGTGTAACCGTTTTGAATTTATCGTTGGCATATTTTACGGTTACAGTTTTATAACGCTTTGTTTTGCGCTCCCCGTCGAGCGACAGACAGCCCTCTTCGGTTTCGTATTCACCGTAAGCCTTAACGATTTCAGGATTAAACATAAGAATATACTTTCCGTTATCGCTTATTGCAATAATTCTTTTTGAAACGCCAATCATATTTGCGACCATACCTACACAGCCCTCAAAATTTGCTTTTAAAGTATCAAGCAAATCAACGGCTATCGGCATATCCGACATATTTGCTTCAACCGATTTTCTCTGTAAAAACATCGGATCTCTTACTACTTCTCGTACCATATTTATCCCTCGCTTAGTTTTTTCTGATTATAGCATATCGTGGATAATTTAACAACATAAAAATAGTCAAATATAAAAACATCTCAATACACAATAAAGACGCACTCCGAAATCGAGTGCATCTTTAGCAATTCTAAAACACTTATTCAAACTTTTTTATTAAACCGTAATCTTTAAAATCATAATTTTACAAATGCAATTCCACACGCATTTGTGCCTATGTGACTGCCTATAACCGCACCGACTTTTACAGTTTCAACGCTATGCACATTCGGCAGCAGCCTTTTTATGTCGCTTGTCAAATCATTTGCAAGGCTTTCGTTGTCGGAGTACATTACATATACAGGGAAATGAGGATTAAGCTCTTCCCTTTCAAGCCTTTCGGCAAGGCTTTTTATGCCACCTTAATGTTAAAACTTTTTGCAAGCAACTCAACATTGCCGCCGCTAAGTCTTATTACAGGCTTTATACGGGCAACAGTCGTAAGCATTGCTTTTGTCTGACTTACTCTGCCGCCGTTATGCAGATACTCAAGGGTATCGAGGCAGGCAAGCAACGATATTTTTGTTTTTATGCGCTCGATTTCTTCATAAATTTCTTTTGAGTTTTTCCCTTGTCTGCGCAGTTTAACCGCATATTCAACAAGCAGTTTTTGACCTGCCGAAGCGGTCAGTGAATCAATAACATACACATTTTTGCAGCCGATCATATCGCAGGCAATTTGTGCGGTATTTGCCGTTCCGCTGATTTTTGACGACATAAAAATTGCCACACCTCCGTCTTTGCTATGCTCGGCAACCTCAAATTCTTCTACTATATCATGAAGTGACGGTTGCGAAGTTTTGACGGTTTCCGTTGTGTTTTTTAGTTTATAGAAAAACTCATCTTTTGAAATAGTAACATTATCCTTGTACTCCTCATCGCCGAAATTTACGGAAAGAGGAATACAATCAATCATTAATTTTTTCAGTTCGTTCGGTTCAAAATCCGATGCAGAATCTGTTATTATCTTTACCATTAAAGCACCTCTGAAAAGATTTACATTAACAGTATAACCAATCTGCATTTAAAAAATCGGCACAGAGCGTACCGATTTTAAAATTAATGTGTATTTACATATTCAATAAATTCAGGAGTTTTTGACCAATACTTTATACCCCAATTTTCAAAATTCCACTCTTCCATATAATCATTACATTCGTAGTCTATGTAATAAAGGGTTTCGTTTTGCACTATAAAGTTTGTCGGGAAATAATCTATATTCGTGTTATTTGCGTAAAGCAGTTTGCACATTGCTTTTACCTGCTCCGCATATTCTGACTTTACTCTGTCTGCCTTTACCATATCAAATATTGTGTCGCCCTCTATGTACTCCTTTAATATCCGTTCGTTTTCAATATCTATGTCGAGCATTTTCGGCATAGTTATTCCGATTTTTTTAAGGCGGTTATAATCATTTAATTCGGATTGAATTTTGTCGCCAAACTGATAATAACTGCACGGCTCGTGATGAATCTGCTTTAAAACATACTGATTTGTACCGTCGGATGCAAGGTAAGAATAACCGCCCTTGCCTTTGCCGAGCAATTTTATTACGGAGTAATTTTTACCGTTTACAGAAAGTTCGGTTGGTATTGAGTTTTGCATACAATCACTTCTTTTTATATTATTCGGTATATTTACAGCACAATTATATCACATAAAATTGATTAAGAAAGTATTTTTTCAAAATTCTCTACTATTTTCAGTGAATCCGGAGTATCAAGATACACAAACCTAAAATTGCGTACGGTCTTGTAACCGTCAATATAAAAAGGAGCGAGTGCGTCACTGCTTTTCAAAAATGCTTTATACGCAAAGGTTATTCCGATATTTTTTGCAATTAATTTTGACATCAATCCAAAATTGCTTACGCACACATTTCGCCTAAAATTCTCAACGGTGTAATTATGTTCAGACAAAAGCTGTTCGAGGATTGTGCGTGTTCCCGAGCCTTTCTCACGAATAAATAAAGTTTGAGAAAATGTTTCTTCAAGCGGTACGGTTTTATTTGCAAATGGGTGTTCTTTACTGCAAACGCCGATAAAATCTTCTTCCTTATAAATTTTGCTTGCAAACTCCTTACCGTCAAAAAATCCCTCAATCAACGCAAAATCAATTTCTCCTCTTTTTAATCTTTTTAGTAATCTTACCGTGTTGTCTATATCAATCAGTAAATTGTTATGCGGATTTTTAAGATACTCGCCAAGTTTTTCGTCAATAACAAATTCACCGATTGTTTTGGTTGCTCCGATTCTCACAACAGGATTTTTAGCTGTCTGCATTTTTTCCAAAAGTTTTTGTTCCTGAAAAAGTACATTTTCAGCATAGTTTTTCAGCAGTTCTCCCTCGCTTGTTACCTTTAATGTATGCCTGTCATAAATAAACAATTTGCATTTGTATTCGTTCTCAAGAAAATGTATGTGCTGAGTAACCGCCGGTTGAGTCATATTAAGGATTTCGGCAGTTTTGCGATAATTCATAGTATCGCAAAGCACAAGGAATGTTTTTATTCTGTAATCTATCATATTCGCCTCATAAATTTTTATTATCATATCATATCAAACAATAATTTTATATTATCACTAACTTGTGCTACAATCAATAGGTAATGAGATTTTTGGAGGAATATTTATGACATTTATTAAGAAAAATTGCGGAGGCATACTGTTATGTGCCGTAATTGCGGCACTTGCCGAATTTTTGTGTACACTAAGCATAGGCAGATTTTCTCTCGAGCTTGTAGGCGTACCTGTAATTTCAATTTTAATCGGTATGATAATCTCGCTCATATCACCAAAATTCACACAAACCCCTATACTTGTCGGAGGTATTAAATTCACTTCCAAAAAGATTTTGCAGTGGGCGGTAATTATTCTCGGATTTTCACTTAACTTAAATACAATTGCCGTTGTAGGAGCAAAAAGTTTGCCTGTCATTATATGTACCGTTTCCGCTTCGCTCATTGTCGCTTTTATTATGATGAAAATTTTAAAAGTAAATTCAAAAACCGCCTGTCTTATCGGAGTCGGTTCGTCAATTTGCGGCGGCTCTGCCATTGCCGCAACAGCGCCCGTTATTGAGGCAGAGGATTCTGATGTGGCAAGATCTGTTTCTGTAATTTTCTTTTTCAATATACTTGCCGCTTTGATTTTTCCCGTGTTCGGTTATTCAATAGGTCTTGGTACCGAAGGTTTGCCGTATTTGCCGGAACTGCGGTTAACGATACATCTTCTGTTACAGCCGCTGCATCAACTGCCGAAAGCATTTATAATACAAGCGGTATTCTTTCTGCCGCCGTAACAGTAAAACTGACACGCACACTTGCAATTATTCCTATCACACTTTGCCTTGCTTTTTACAGGACAAGAAAAGCTAAAAAATCAAATACAGATAACGGTCAGTTTTCTTTTAAAAAGATTTTTCCTTGGTTTATTCTTTACTTTATCGGTGCGTCAATAATCACAACTCTTGTAGGACTTATTCCCGAAAGCGCTTTTACTGTATTTTACAACAATAATTTCATAGAAATCACAAAATGGCTGGCAAAGTTTTTTATTGCAATGGCAATGGCAGGCATAGGACTTAACAATAATATTGTTGACCTCATAAAAAACGGCGGTAAACCGATTTTGCTCGGCTTATGCTGTTGGGTATCAATAACCGCTGTATCTCTTTCGGTGCAAAGTGTTACAGGAATTTATACATCAAATATTTAATTAATTTTGTAAACTCTGAATCATTTGATATAAATGCTATATAGCAAAATCACCGTAAAGCAAAAACTTTACGGTGATTTTTTTTGCGCACAGAAGCGCGTATATTATGTTAATTTCAAAACTTTCAGGCTCTTGCCTTAAGGGCAACACGCTTAATTTTTCCGCTTGCAGTCTTTGGCATTTCATCGGTAAATTCAATGTACTGAATCCACTTATATGATGCAAGACGCTTGTTTGAAAATCCTTTAATTTCATTTACAAGATTTTTGTCCGCTTCGCAGCCGTCAACGGTTTTAATAATTGCCTTGATTGCCTGTCCACGGCTATCATCGGGAACACCGATTACCGCACACTCAAGCACGGCGGGGTGTTTCATAAGCACATTTTCAATTTCAAACGGGCCTACTCTGTATCCTCTTGTTTTTATAAGGTCATCGGCTCTGCCGACATACCAAAAATAGCCGTCCTCGTCCTTATATGCGGTATCGTTTGTGTGGTACATTCCGTTTCTCCACGCATATTGGTACATCTGCTCGTCACCTATGTAGCCAGTAAATATACCGTACTGCTTTCTGTCTTTTGGCGGAACAACTACTATTTCGCCTGTTTCGCCCTGCTTTACTTCATCGCCGTTGCTGTCAACAAGTTTTATATTATACATAGGGCTTGGTTTTCCGATTGAACCCGTTTTGCCGTGAGTACCGTTGAGATTTGCAATAAGCAATGTGGTTTCACTCTGACCGTAACCCTCCATCGGATGAAGTCCTGTTTGTTGATATACAGCCTCGGCAACAACGGATTGAGCGCCTCACCTGCAGTTGTCAAGTATTCGAGTGAACTCAAATCATACTTCTGCATACCTTTTTTCACAAAATATCTGTAAGCGGTCGGAGGTGCGCAGAATGATGTAACCTTAAATTTTTCAATTACTTTCAAAATTTTTGACGGAGAAAATTTATCGAAATCAAAAGCCATAACCGCACAACCGCAAAGCACTGACCGTAGATTTTTCCGTATGATGCCTTTGCCCAGCCTGTTTCGGCAATTGAAAAATGCAGTCCGCCCTCTTTTACATTCTGCCAATATTTTGCGGAAATTATATGGCACAAAGAATAAATATGATTATGCACAACCGCCTTCGGATAGCCTGTTGTGCCCGATGTAAAGTAGATAAGCATTGGCTCGTCAGCTTTGGTTTCTACCCGTTCAAGCTCGTCACTTGCAGCTTCAATTTCTTTTGTAATATTTACCGTACCGTCAAAATCTTCTCTCGCAACAAATACGGTTTTTAATGAATTTTCTCGGTTTGCCGCTGTTAGCAGATGTTCAATCGTTTCGCTGTCAGGAGTACATACAGCCATTTTGATATTTGCAACATTTACTCTGTAGCTTATGTCCTCGGCAGTAAGCATATTTGTAGCGGGAATTGCAACAACTCCGAGTTTGTGCAGAGCCGTAACAATGTACCAATATTCATAGTTGCGCTTGAGCATCAGCAAAACTCTGTCGCCCTTTTTTATACCGTATTTCAAGAAAACATTTGCGGCTTTATTGCTTAGTCTGCTTAAGTCGGCAAAAGTAAAAATTCGTTCTTCACCCTCGGGATTTGTCCACACAAGTGCAATGTCATTCGGTGCTTTCTCTGCCATTTTATCAAGCACATCGTATCCGAAATTATAATTATCCTCAAATTTTAATTTAAAACTTTTCAGCGTATTATCACTATTAAATTCTTCATTGCAAAACTGTTTGTACAACTGCATACTATCTCGCCTTTCAGAATAAAACTAAATTTATTACAAATAAAATAATAGCAAAAATAGACTGATTAGTCAATAAATAAAGCTATTCTTATTTTATTAATAAATCAATCGGTTATGCAAAACTTGCATAACCGATTGAATAATTATATAACCGCCGAATATTACCGCTATTGCAAAAGCAAGGTATTTTTGGTATATTTAGAGTATATAAAACAAATAAAATTTTACAGGGTGTGATTAATATGAAAAAATTTACTCTCGAAGAAATAGCCGCTGCCTGCGGCGGTAAATATGTCGGCGACGAAAACTTAAAATCAACCGCAATTTCATCGGTTGAGCGTGACAGCAGATGCATTAAGGAAAATTCTCTTTTCCTTGCCATTAAAGGAGAGCGTGTTGACGGACACGATTTTATTGAAAAATGCTATGCTGACGGCGCTGTCTGCGCTGTTTGCGAAAAAGCGCCGCAGAGCCCGACAAAGCCGTATATTCTTGTTGACTCAACACTTGAGGCGGTTAAAAAAATCGGTATGGCCTACCGCAAAAAATTTGATATTCCTGTAGTAGGCGTATCCGGCAGTGTAGGCAAAACTTCTACAAAAGAGATGCTCTATGCCGTACTTTCTCAAAAATACAAAACTCACAAAACACAAGGCAACCTAAATAACGAACTCGGCGTACCGCTCACTCTCCTTGCAATGCCCGAAGATACCGAGGCTGCTGTAATAGAAATGGGTATTTCAGACTTTGGCGAAATGAGCCGACTTGCGCAGATGGTACAGCCGACTGTATGCGTACTTACAATTATCGGCTGTTGTCACCTTGAAAACCTCGGCGACCGCAACGGCGTTTTAAAGGCAAAAACCGAAATGTTTAAATTTGCAAGCGAAAATGCGGAATTTGTACTCAACGGCGACGACGATAAACTTTCTACAGTAACGGAAGTAAACGGCAAAAAGCCAATCTTCTTCGGTCTTAACCGCAAAAATGACTATTACGCAGAAAATATTCAAAACAATGCGGACGGCGGAGTGCTTGCCGACCTTTGTTTCGGCGACACAAAACTTTCCGTAAAAATTCCTGCAATCGGCAGTTATATGGTTTCAAACGCACTTGCAGCCGTGGCAGTAGGCAAACTTTGCGGACTTAATGACGAACAACTTGTAAAAGGTGTTGAGGCTTATAAAACCGTCGGCAGCCGTGCAAATGTTATCAATACCGAAGATTACAAAATCATTGATGACTGCTACAACGCAAACCCGACCTCCGTTATGGCAAGTATTGACACACTTGTAAATTTCAGCGGCAGAACCGTTGCAATTCTCGGCGATATGAAAGAACTTGGCACAAACGAACTTGAAATGCACCGCAAAACAGGCGAACACGCAAAAGAAAAAGACGTTGACCTTGTAATTGCAGTCGGCCCGCTTGCCAAAGCACTTGCCGAGGGCAGCGGCGGAAAGTGGTATGCAGACATAGACTCTCTCCTACCCGACCTAAAAAGCCTGCTCAAAAAGGTGATACAGTTTTGGTAAAAGCCTCACACTCAATGCAGTTTGAAAGAATCGTTGCATTTTTGAAAGGTTGAAAATAGGCAATCATTTTGTATATATAGATTTAGGTCAAACCTTTAAAAATGTTGACCTTACTTTTATAATTGTTAAAAAGCGCTTAGCTAATTCTCAATTTACCCCAACTTTCGATAAAGCCTAAAATTCACTGACAAAAAACGGTCATTCGCAAACTTTATGCGAATGACCGTAATTTTGTTTATGCTTTATTTAATGAAATGATACCTGTAATTCTGTTACATCGCCTATATCAATTTTGCCGTTTCCGTCAACATCTGCAAGCTTTAACTGTGTATCGGTGAAATCAGCGTTTTTAGATACATACATCTGAAGTTCTGTAATATCAAGAATATCTACAGTACCGTTCATATTAACATCACCGTGCTCGTAGTTGTTTCCGTTATCAAGCGGCTTGTCCCTAAGATATTTACAATAATCAAGAGCTACCCAACCCTTTACATTTTTATAAGTTGTATAACCCCATGTGTAACCGCCGGACTGTTTTACATCTGTAACATAAAGCTCTGTACCGTTTTTAATCTGATAAACAGTTTTTGATGAAGTTGTTGCGCTCTCTCTCATATTAAGATAATCGCTTACTTCAACCTCGTAAACACCTGTTTTGTATGTAATGGTATCGTTACCGTTATCATCATTGTTATTGTTGTTCTTATTAAAGTCGCCAAGGTAAATAAAGCCTTGGAAATTCCAACCTGATTCACCCATTGCAGGGTCATTAACATCTGCATATGTAAGATAGAAGTTTTCCCAACCCCACGCAGAGTTTGAAAATGTAACAGTACCGTTCTCACCTTTTCAACAACGGCAACATGACCGCCTGTTTCGCCGTTTCTGTAATATTCCCAACAAGCAACAGCGCCGACTTTCGGAGTCTGACCTCTGCTGTAGCCGTCGTTGTAGTCATACCACTCGTAAGCGTCATAGTGACAAAGTCCGGGATCTCTGCCAAGAATTTCGTATGCTCTGCCGTAAGCATAAGCTGTGCAGTTTGGCATACCATAGCCGTATTGGTAATAAATATTTTTATTGCTGTAATAATAATCATTGCTGTATGACGGTGCATCAAGTCTTGGTGTGAAAGGCGATGACGCATTAGCAATCATTGAACACGAAAATACTGTGGTAAAAAGTAATGCACAAACTAAGAACATTGCCGGAATTCTTTTGAGTTTTTTAAAAAACAATTTAAATCTTCCTTTCTGTCAATTATGTTTACATTTCTGTTTATCAAAGAACATTTTACCACAAAGCTCCGCAAAAGGCAATATTTTTTTAATAATGTTGTAATTATTTGTAATCTTTGTAAAAGTCATTAAAGCAGGCTCTTGATATTTTGGCAGTATTGATATATAATAAAAACCAATAGTAGCATAAAACAAAATGCTGACAAATGGTCGAGAACCGAAAAAAGCGTCTGTTTTACTTATATTTTTAGCTTTTGTGCAATCGGAAGTGTTAATATGAAGGTTAATGTCGGTGACAGAGTTGAAATGAAAAAACCGCACCCGTGCGGTTGCAAGGAATTTGAAATATTAAGGATTGGAATGGATTTTAAGATCCGTTGTACAAACTGCGGCAGAGAAGTTATGGTGCCGAGAAATAAAATCGAAAAGAATATTAAAAAAATTTTAACCGATAAGGAAAAATAATATGTTTGAAAAAATAGAAATTTTTGATAAAAGATACTCCGAACTTTCGCAAAGACTTTACGAACCGTCTGTTGCGGCAGATCCGGAGCAATATCAGAAAACGATGAAAGAACTTAAGTCTATTGAAGAAATAGTGCTTACTTACCGAGAGTACAAACAGGCGGTAAAATCTCAAGACGAAAGCATTGAAATTCTTGAAGAGAGCGGCGACAGCGACTTAAAGGAACTTGCACAGCTTGAACTTGACGAGGCAAAACAGAACATAGAGGAGCTTTCGGAAAAGCTTAAGATTTTGCTTTTGCCGAAAGACCCAAATGATGAACGAAATGTTATTGTGGAAATTCGTGGCGGAGCAGGCGGCGAAGAGTCGGCACTGTTCAGTGCGGTGCTTTTCAGAATGTACAGTATGTATGCCGAGAAAAAGGGTTATAAAGTAGAAATAGTAAACGCAAACGAAACCGAGCTCGGCGGCTATAAAGAAATTTCTTTTATGATTGAGGGCGAAGGCGCTTACTCACGCTTTAAATACGAAAGCGGTGTACACCGTGTTCAGCGTGTGCCCGAAACCGAAAGCCAGGGCAGAGTGCATACTTCTACCACAACCGTTGCCGTTCTTCCCGAGGCGGAAGATGTGGAGCTTGAAATTGACCCTAAAGATTTGAAAATAGATACTTTCCGTTCAACGGCGCAGGCGGTCAGCATATCAACAAAACAAGTTCGGCTATCCGTATTACTCATTTGCCGACAGGTACGGTTGTTGAGTGTCAGGACGAAAGAAGTCAGTACAAAAACAAAGATAAAGCGCTCAAGGTGCTCAAGAGCCGACTTTTAAAAGAAAAGCAGGATAAGCAGGCGAGTGAAATTGCCGCTAACCGTAAGTCACAGGTCGGCACGGGCGACAGAAGTGAAAGAATTAGAACCTACAACTATCCGCAGGGCAGACTGACCGACCACAGAATCGGACTTACGCTTTACAAACTTGAGGATATATAAATGGAAATCTTGATGAAGTTATAGACGCTCTTGTTACCGCAGACAGAGCAGAAAAACTCAAAAAAGTATGGAAAATTCATAAGCAAGGTGACAATATGCAAACATTATTGCTCGACAGTACACAGGAAAATATAAATAAAGCAGGAGAAATCCTAAGAAACGGCGGACTTGTAGGTATGCGACCGAAACCGTTTACGGACTTGCGGCAGACGCTTTGAACGGTAAAGCCGTTGCCAAAATTTTTAAGGCAAAAGGCAGACCGAGGATAATCCGCTGATTGTTCATATTGCGGAGTTTGGGGATATTGAAAAATTCGGTCTTGTCGCCGAAATTCCCCAAAAGGCAAAAATTCTTGCCGAAAAATTTATGCCGGGTCCTCTTAAATTATAATGAAAAAATCGGAGATTATTCCTGACGAAGTGTCGGCAGGGCTTGAAACCGTTGCAATCGCTGTCCGTCACACCCTGTTGCAAGAGCGTCATTAAGGCGGCAAATACACCGCTCGCTGCGCCGTCCGCAAACATTTCGGGTTCTCCGAGTCCTACAACCGCAACTCATGTTATGAATGATATGAACGGTAAGATTGAGGCAATTATTGACGGCGGTGCAAGTGAAGTCGGCGTGGAAAGTACGGTTATCACTCTTGCCGGCGAAGTTCCTTGCCTGTTAAGACCGGGCGGAATCACCCTTGAACAATTGAGAGATACAATCGGAGAAGTCGAACTTAACAAGGCGGTACTCGACAAACTTGACCCTAATCAAAAGGCGGCAAGCCCGGGTATGAAGTAAAGCATTATTCGCCGAAAGCGAGAGTTATACTTCTTAAAGGCACAGACGAAGAATATATTAATTATGTGAACAGCAAGG
>ERZ859980.1111-NODE-1111-length-12209-cov-2.446520_pt1 | contig 12209 bp, 14 predicted proteins | sample MGYA00509984_ERZ859980 | MGnify/ENA primary metagenome ERZ859980 (study PRJEB30046, sample SAMN00715173) | human gut metagenome | study: EMG produced TPA metagenomics assembly of the A metagenome-wide association study of gut microbiota in type 2... | reverse complement strand
GTATACAGGTAAATCCACGAAGTTACAAAGTGGAGGTCATTACATATTGTCTAAAAAGGCTTTCGAGTGAAAAATATTCACGGGATGATTTCTTGACAAATAAGAAGCATATTGCTACAATCAGTTTTAGTGTATTTAAGAGTTACATTGATGCACGGAAAGAGGTATTTCATGAAGAAGAGGATTTTATCAATTTTAGTGGATAACACTTCGGGTGTATTAAGCCGTGTTGCCGGTTTGTTTAGCCGAAGAGGTTATAATATAGACAGTCTGACAGTTGGAGAGACGCAGAATCCTGCATACTCCCGAATGACCGTAGTTGTCCGTGGGGATGACCAGGTTTTGGATCAGATTGAGAAACAGGTGGCAAAGTTAGAAGACGTTCGTGCCGTGAAGGTATTAAAGCATGGTGAGCGCGTATGCCGAGAGTTGATTTTAGTGACGGTTGCCGTAGAAGCAGATCAAAGACCGGCAGTAGTGGCTATTGCTGATATTTTCCGTGCTAAGATTGTTGATGTCGGAGTAGATACTCTGATGATCGAATTGACAGGTAACCAGAATAAGCTGGATGCATTTGTGAAGCTTTTAAATGGTTATGAGATCAAGGAGATGGTTCGGACAGGCATTACCGGACTGAGTCGTGGAGCCAGAGATATGTTTGATGAGTTTGATGTGGACTTCGACAGCTAATACATAAGTGAAACGCCATTACTTGGATGAATTTGTACTGAGACAGAATGTATCAGGGAGGTCATGCAAGACAGCGCTTTGCATAAATTACATTTTATATTTAGGAGGAAAATATAATGGCAGCAAAGATTTTTTATCAAGATGATTGTAACTTGTCCTTATTGGATGGAAAGACGATCGCTATCATTGGATATGGTAGCCAGGGTCATGCACATGCATTGAACTTGAAGGAATCCGGATGCGATGTCATCATCGGCCTTTATGAAGGTTCTAAGTCATGGGCTAAGGCAGAGAAGCAGGGCTTTAAGGTATACACAACTGCAGAGGCTGCTAAGCAGGCTGATATCATTATGATCCTTATCAATGATGAGAAGCAGGCTGATATGTATAAGAAGGACATTGAGCCAAACTTGGAAGCAGGTAATATGTTAATGTTCGCTCATGGTTTCAATATTCATTATGGATGTATCGTACCTCCGGCTGATGTTGATGTTACAATGATCGCACCTAAGGCTCCAGGTCATACAGTACGTTCTGAGTATCAGGCTGGTAAGGGAACACCTTGTCTTATCGCTGTAGAGCAGGATGCTACAGGTAAAGCACAGGATATCGCACTTGCATATGCACTTGGTATTGGTGGAGCAAGAGCCGGTGTTCTTGAGACAACATTCCGTACTGAGACTGAGACAGACCTTTTCGGTGAGCAGGCAGTTCTTTGCGGTGGTGTTTGTGCATTGATGCAGGCTGGTTTCGAGACATTGTGCGAAGCTGGTTATGATCCTAGAAACGCATACTTCGAGTGTATCCATGAGATGAAGTTGATCGTAGATTTGATCTATCAGTCAGGTTTTGCAGGAATGAGATATTCTATCTCTAACACAGCAGAGTATGGTGATTATATTACAGGACCTAAGATCGTTACAGAGGATACCAAGAAGGCTATGAAGCAGGTTCTTTCTGATATTCAGGATGGTACTTTTGCAAAAGACTTCTTATTAGATATGTCTCCAGCAGGTCGTCAGGTTCACTTTAAAGCTCTTAGAAAGCTTGCTTCTGAGCATCCTTCAGAGAAGGTTGGAGAGGAGATCCGTAAGCTTTATAGCTGGAACAATGAGGATGATAAGCTCATCAACAACTAATTCAAGTAGAAGGGAGAGAGTACTATGGCAGTAGGAGTATTAGTGATAGCAGTTGTTGTGGTAGCAGTTGTTGTCGTTGTTGCGGCAACGGCTGCAATTATAGCGGCTGTAAAGAACACACTACATGACGAGGATGAGTAGTATACTCTCTTACAATACGGAAGGGGACTGTCTGACTAAGGATCAGGGATTCAATGACGCTTAGTACGACAGTCCTTTTTATTTAATAGGATTAAGGAGCCAAAAGTCCTTTTTCATGTCAGGCTATTTTTTAGTTCAATAGGAAGGCAATAGATTTATGTATACATTGGAGTTTGATACAGAAATACCGAAAATATGTGTTCCCATAGTTGGAACGAAAGAAGAAGAAATTATAAAGACAGCAGAGGATCTGGTCGAAGCGAAGGTGGATCTGATAGAATGGCGTGCAGATTATTGTTCATGGATTTTAGAGGATGAGCGACTGCGCTTGTTTTTACAGAAACTGCGACACAGCATGGGGGCCACACCGTTACTGTTTACGATACGTACTACTGCCGAGGGTGGTGAGCTGACAATATCTTTTGAACAATATATACATACGCTTCAAGTAGCGGCACAGTCTGAATGTGTGGATTATATTGATGTGGAGATGTTTTGGTGGGACAGAGCACTTTCGGAATCTGAGTCTGTAACAGAAGGAACGATCCGAGAGGCAGTTCAGGCATTACAACAGCATGTGCAGGTGATTGGATCCTATCATGACTTTCAGGGAACGCCACAGGAGATGCAGATTACAAAACGTCTTTTGGCAATGCATGACAATGGTGCGGATATTCCTAAGATGGCTGTGATGCCGCAGAGAAAAGAGGATGTGTTGACGTTAATGTGTGCAACGCTGCAGGCGAAGAGACAGATACCGGACACACCGGTTATTGCTATGTCGATGGGCGCACTAGGGGCAGTCAGCCGCGTAGCAGGTGCTAATTTTGGATCAGCAGTTACATTTGGCTGCTATGGAGAAACAAGTGCACCGGGGCAGATTCCTTTGGAGGAGCTTCGGGTTGCGTTGAAGCGATTACAGATTTCATAGAAGAAGCTGTTTGTGCGCTGCATAGCGGTGTAAAATGGCATAATGATATAGTAGAAAGAAATGGAGGAGCACGGTGAAAACACAGTTAAAAGAACATATATTTTTGATCGGTTTTATGGGCGTAGGCAAAACGGCTACATCTCATGTGCTTAGTAAATTATCGGGCACAAAGGAATTTGATACCGATCAAATGATTGTGAAACAGGAGCATAAATCGATTCCGGATATTTTTGCTGAAGAGGGGGAGGAATATTTTCGCCAGAGAGAGACAGAAATATTGACAAGGCTGCGTGATCTGGAGCCGGGGATCATTTCGTGTGGCGGTGGCATGGTGATGCGCGAGGTGAACGTGGACAAGATGAAGGAGCAGGGCAAGATCGTGCTTCTTACGGCAACGCCGGAGACGATTTATGAGCATGTTAAAGACAGTACAAACCGTCCGCTCCTTAATGGAAATATGAATATACCGTATATTACAAAGATGATGGAAGCAAGAGAATCAAAGTATCGCGCAGCGGCTGATATTGTTATAGAGACAGATGGCTGTACGCCGAAGCAGGTTGCACAAAAATTACTTGAAAAATATGCTCAAATAGGATAAACTGTATACAGGATTTTGCGTAGTAATCAAGACGCATATACAATTAAGGAGGATTTTTATCATGGTATCAGCAGGTGATTTCAGAAATGGTTTGACCATTGAATTTGAGGGAAATGTATATCAGGTTATTGAGTTTCAGCATGTTAAGCCTGGTAAAGGTGCAGCATTTGTCCGCACAAAGTTAAAGAATATTAAGAGTGGTGGAGTTGTAGAGAAAACATTCCGTCCGACAGAGAAGTGCCCACAGGCACATATTGAGCGTGCAGATATGCAGTATTTGTACAGTGATGATATGTATCACTTTATGAATGTCGAGACATATGATCAGATTGATATGACGGCGGATCAGGTTGGCGATTCCTTGAAATTTGTCAAAGAGAATGAGATGGTTAAGATGCTTTCTCATGGTGGAGAGGTATTTGCAATTGAGCCACCATTGTTTGTTGAGCTTGAAGTAACAGAGACAGAGCCAGGATTTAAGGGCGATACAGCAACAGGTGCTAATAAGCCGGCTACTGTTGAGACTGGAGCACAGGTAAATGTGCCATTGTTCGTTGAGACTGGAGATAAGATCCAGATCGATACTCGTACAGGTGAATATTTGAAGCGTGTATAATTATTACGCATAGGATAGGAGGCGCAATTCATAAGGGATCATGTATTCCTGGGGGTTGCGCCTTTTGTGCAGAAATGAGAAGAGGATAGACATGAAATATAAATTAGTCATTTTTGATATGGATGGGACGATACTAAATACGCTAGAAGATCTGACTGACAGCACGAATGCAACGCTGAAGCATTTCGGTTATCCGGTTCATTCCATAGAGGATGTCAGACATTTCGTGGGCAATGGGATCCGTAAACTGATCGAAAGGGCCGTGCCATCGGGACTTAGTACAGAACGGATTGATGAAGTATATCGATATTTTTTGGACTACTATGCGAAGCACTGTGCGGACAAGACTAAACCGTATGATGGGATTTTAGACTTGATCCGTACGTTGCGAAAAGAAGGCTGCAAAACGGCAGTTGTGTCTAATAAAGCAGATATGGCAGTGCAGGAATTGTGTAAAGATTATTTCGATGGTCTGTTTGATTTCGCTGTCGGAGAGAGAGAAGGTGTCAGACGCAAGCCGGCACCGGACGCAGTAGAGTATGTTTTGGATACCCTGCAGATCACAAAGAAAGATGCAGTGTATATCGGTGATTCAGAGGTTGATGTGCAGACGGCGATCAATGCGGGATTAGACAGTGTGATCGTTTTGTGGGGCTTCCGAGAGAGAGAACTACTAGAACAGTATGGCGCCAAAGTCTTTGCACAGGATACGAAAGAATGCCTGCGCTTGTTACAATAAAAAGGATTGGAAAAGAGGAAAAGATGAGAACAAAAAGAAAGAAACAGATCATATGGGAAGTAATAATTTTGTTTGTGCTGGTAGCAGTTGCTGTTGGTGCAGTGCAGTTCAAACGGATCCATGAACAAAAGATGGCAGAAAAGAATGCCGTACAGAAAGTAAAATCGGTAGATGATCTTGCGGGCCGTAAGATTGGTGTACAGATTGGTACAACGGGAGATATCTATTCAACGGATTATGCCAAGGAAAATAAAGGTACCGAGGTAGAGCGTTACAACAAAGGAGCCGATGCCATTCAGGCACTGAAAGTTGGCAAAATCGATTCTGTTATTATTGATGAGCAGCCGGCAAAAGCCTATTGTGAAAAGAATCCGGAATTAAAGATCTTAAAAGATGAGTTCGCAAATGAGGACTATGCAGTATGTGTTGCCAAAGGAAATGATACGCTGCGCGAGCAGATCAATCAGGCGTTGGACGAGATCACAAAAGATGGCACGATGCAGAAGATCAATGATTACTATATCGGTGTGAATGCCGGCAAAGATCGTTATCAGGCAGATCCAAAAAATCCGAAAAAGAAAAAATTGACGATGGCGACCAATGCAGAATTTCCACCATATGAATACTATGATAAGGGAAAAATTGTTGGTGTTGATGCGGATATGATGCAGGCAGTATGTGATCGCCTTGGTATGGACCTAGAGATTCAGAACATGGATTTTGATTCGATCATTACGGCAGTTACTTCCGGTAAAGCAGATGTAGGTGCCGCCGGAATGACTGTGACAGAGGATCGTCTTAAAAATATTGATTTCACCAACAAATATACAACAGCCAAACAGGTTGTTATCGTAAAAGGAACTAAGTCGGTTGTGAAGAAACAGACTTTCCGAGAGGCATTTTATAATAACTTTGTCAAAGAACATCGTTATGAATATTTGTTAAAAGGTTTTGGCAATACACTGGTTATCACATTCTTTGCGATCATTATTGGTATTGTATTTGGCCTGATCCTTTCCCTGATCCGTACCAGCCATGATCGTAACGGCTCTTGGCCAATATTGAATGCGCTGTGCAGGATCTATATCACAGTAATGCGAGGGACGCCTGCTGTTGTACAGTTGATGATCATTTATTACGTTATTTTGACTTCGGTACAAAACAAGATATTAGTGGCGATCATTGGATTTGGATTGAACTCTGCAGCATACGTTTCAGAGGTTATGCGTTCCGGTATTATGTCCGTCGATCAAGGACAGTTTGAAGCGGGACGAAGCCTTGGTTTAAACTATTGGCAGACAATGCACAGTGTCATTATTCCACAGGCATTTAAGAATATTTTGCCGGCACTTGGTAACGAGTTTATCGTACTGATTAAGGAGACTTCTATCAGTGGATATATTGGCATGATGGATCTGACGAAGGGTGGAGATATTGTCCGTAGTATTACGTATGAAGCATATATGCCACTATTTGCCGTAGCTATGTCTATCTTGTGACAGTAATGATCCTGTCGGCCGGTGTCAATAAGTTGGAACGTAAATTACGAAACAGCGAACGTTAATGCAGCAACAGGGGAGAATAAATATGAGTAATAAAATAGAAAAAGATAATGTTTTGATCGATGTACACAATTTGCATAAAGCCTTTGGAGAACACCGGGTTTTAAAGGGGATTGATATTCAGATCTGCAAAGGTGAAGTGATTGCGATCATTGGCCCATCCGGTTGTGGTAAATCAACCTTTCTGCGGTCATTAAATCTGTTAGAAGTACCGACAGATGGTATTATTTCCTTTGAGGGAACGGATATTACGGATGCATCTGTTGATATTGATGTCATGAGAGAAAAGATCGGAATGGTATTCCAGCAGTTTAATCTGTTTCCGAATATGACGATCAAAGAAAATATTATGCTAGCACCGGTAAAGCGGAAGAAGATGAGCAAAGAAGATGCCGAAAAGAAGGCCTTGGAGCTGTTGACACGCATAGGTCTGTCCGATAAAGGGACAGCTATCCGTCACAGCTGTCCGGCGGGCAGAAACAGCGTGTTGCCATTGTGCGTGCACTTGCTATGAATCCGGATGTCATGTTGTTTGATGAGCCGACGTCAGCTTTGGATCCTGAGATGGTAGGTGAGGTACTTGCTTTAATGAAGGAGCTCGCTGCAGAGGGAATGACGATGGTTGTAGTAACGCATGAGATGGGTTTTGCGAGAGAAGTGGCAAGTCGTGTCCTCTTTATTAATGATGGTACTATTCAGGAAGATGAAACACCGGAAGAGCTGTTTGATCATCCTAAAAATACGAGATTACAGGAGTTTTTATCCAAAATATTATAATTGTCTTATGAAGAAAGTATTGTTGGTAACGAGGGTGAGTGGTTTCATACCGCAGCATGAAATGAAACATGTGCGTATACTACAGGATATGGGATATGAGGTACATTATGCATCCGATTTTAATAATGTAGTGTATGGCAAAGATAATCACAGATTGGACGGGACCGGAGTGATAAGGCATCAGATCGATTTTGTCAAGTCACCGTTTTCACGTCAAGTGAAGAAAAGCTATCTGCAATTGGTAAAGCTTCTTATGGAAGAAGAGTTTGCAATGATTCACTGTCATATGCCGATGAGTGGAGTTGTAGGCCGCTTGGCAGCGCAGAAGGTATATCGACAGACCGGACGTCATGTGCCGGTATTATATACGGCACATGGTCTGCATTTCTATACCGGAGCGCCGCTTCGCAATTGGCTGTACTATCCTGTGGAGTACTTTTTGGCACGGTATACGGATCGGCTGATCGTCATCAATCACGAAGATTATGATAGAGTTCAGTCGTTTCCGGTGCGCGGATGCGTGGTATATGTGCCCGGTGTCGGTGTGCCGCTTCCTGAAGAAACTGCTCCGAATGCCAGAGCAATGCGGGATACGACGCCGAAGATGTTATTAAGTGTAGGGGAGTTGTCCGCGCGTAAAAATCATCAGCTTATGATAGAGGCAATGGCACTGCTTCGTGATCTGGATCTGAGATATGTTATTTGTGGAACCGGTGACAAGCAGAAAATGTTACAGCAGCGTATCCTAGAGCTAGGGTTGGAGCACCGGGTCTTTCTGGCAGGATATCAGGAGAATATTTCAGAATGGCTTGCCCGTGCAGACTGTTTTGTACTGCCTTCCTATCAGGAGGGGCTTCCGGTAGCGGTGATGGAAGCAATGGCCGCAGGGCTGCCGGTGATCGCATCGGATATCCGCGGAGTGAATGATCTGATCGAGCATACCAAAGGCGGTTATTTGGTACAGGGATTTGATCCGGAAGATTATGCGGTTAAGATTCGCCGCATGTTTACGGAAAAAGATGCAGAAAGTGCAGTTCCACGTGATGTGCGCAGAAACTTGATGGGAGAGTGGAACAAAAAGCGTGTGAAACAATTTTCTACACAAGTGGTGGATCAACAAATGAGAGCACTGTATCAAGAAGTGCTGCAGGAAGACAATGCAGGAAGGAGAAGGCGTTGATGGCACATACAGCAAAAGTATTGACCATTGCGGTTGCGGCATACAATGTCGCGCCATACATTGCACAATGTTTGGATTCTTTTGTGGATGAGAAACTCCTTCCGGCATTGGATATTGTGGTGATCGACGATGGATCTACGGATGCTACGGCACGCATAGTGAAAAAATATATCAACAGATTTCCAGAGTCTTTTCGTCTTGTTTCGCAGGAAAACGGTGGTTATGGTGCCGCGGTCAATCATGCGCTGGCACTGGCACAGGGAGAATATTTCAAGACAGTAGATGGAGATGATTGGGTAGATACAAAAGAACTCTTGACAGTTGTATGCTATTTGATGGATAATAGAGAAAGATCAGATGTTGTCGTGACAGATTATTGTTGGGTACGTCATCGTGATGGAAAGGAAATACGCCGGATCAAGACTGATTTCGCACAGAAGCAATATCAACATATCTATTCCTTTGATGAAATAGCAGATAAGGTTTATCTTAATATGCATGCAGTGACGATTCGAACCGCCTTGCTGCAGTCGCACAATATTCAGTTGGATGAGCATTGTTTTTATGTAGATGCACAGTATGTTTTGAGACCGGTGCCTTATATCGAGACAGTTGTATTTTTGCCGGGGATAGTATATCAATATCGACTGGGAACAGATGGTCAGAGTATGAATTTAGAGAGTATGCAGAAGAATTATTTGCAGCATGAAAAGGTACTACAAAGCATTATTCGTTTATATGAACAGGAAGACAAAAGTAGTTTGGCGAAAAGAGCATATCTTGCCAAAGGGGCAGCAAAATTAATGACAAGTCAAGTTAAAATTTATTTGAGTTTTCGATCAAGCCGCCGCTGGAAAATGAAGATCAAACAGCTTGTAGACACAATCGAAGCGAACAATCCCGAAATATTTCATGCCTGCAACAACCGTGCAGTAAAATTATTATATCGCACAAACTATAGGATCTATCCTGCAGCAAGTTTCTTGTTGAGACTGCAACACACATTGCACTATAGATAAGTCACATCATGTTAGAGTTACCAAAATACAGTGAGGAGAGGACATATGGCAAGTAAGATCGAGGAGATACAGGGTAAAACGTTAGACAGAACAAAAACGGTTATTCATCATTTTATATTCCCGGATAATGAGGATATGGATTCTAATTACGCCCAGATCTATTTTCGCTGGACCAGACAGCAGCCGGAATGCAGACATGGAAAAGTTAGGATACCGGCCGATTGTTCGTTGTCGACGTGTTCCTTTTTTAATATCTTTCCGGCTGGAAAATGGAATAAATATGCGGATATTCACACTTATACATTTCAGATTTTATTGCGTGGATCGGCAAAGATTTATTTATGGGAGACCGGTTTTGATGAGGAAGAGGGGGTAGATCGTAAATTATTGGGGATGAAACGTACGATTTCCGATGAAACCAGATTATATGAATTTGGTTTTATGGCTGATGCACTGGATAATAATATATTTATTGTAATTGATGCGGAATCAGATTGTGAATTGTACGGTGGACAGGTTGTGGCAAGAACATGCTATGAGGCCAAACCGGTCAATCTTGCCATTGGAATATGTACATATCATCGGGAGGAAAGTGTGCGCACGATCCTTCAACAGATCTATACCACATTTTTTGAACAGAGTATTTTAGCGGATAACATAGGTGTATTTGTTGCGGACAATGGGGGTACGCTGACAGAAAGTGATTATCCGGACCGTGGTGTCAAAGTTATGAAAAATAAGAATGTCGGAGGGACCGGTGGCTTTGTGCGGTGTCTGTTGGAGGCGCTTGAGGATCCTAATAAAAAATGGACACATATATTGTTTTTGGATGATGATATCCGTTTGGAGCCGGAAAGCATTTATCGAACGTATATGCTATATTCTTTTATCCGACCGAATTTCCGCTGTAGTATACTTGGTGGATCGCTGATGCGAATGGATTATCCGTATATTCAGCATGCCAAAGGCGAAAGATGGATGTTTGACCATGTAGAATTCGGCAGAAACGGATTTAATCTTCTTTGTGAAGAAGATCTTATTGTCAATGAGTTGGAAAAAGATGTAGAATATAATGGTTGGTGGTATTGCGCAATGGTTTTAGAAAACAAAAAGAATGAACTTCCACTGCCATTTTTTATACATATTGATGATATAGAGTACGGAAGAAGGATGGGATGGCCGATCATGACGATGAATGGTATCGGGGTATGGCATGATTCCTTTGAGAATCGCAAACAGTCTGCGATGGAGTACTATGATATGCGTAACAGCTTGATTATGAATGCTTTATATGAACCACGTCGACCGGTAGAGGATACGTGTAAGCGTGTGTTCCGCCATTTGGTACATCAGATGCTCAAATATCGGTATGATGATCAGCTGCTGACATTGCGTGCGGTAGAAGATTTCTTGGAGGGACCGGAATATTTCAAGACACATGATCCGATCCTCGTGCATGAGGAAATCATGGAGATGGGCTACCATCCGAAAAATGTAGTCAAGAAGCTTTATGAAATGAAGGCAAGCAGAGATCCGATACGGAAGGAAGATCTGTACCGCAAGTACACGTTTTCGCTCAAACATAAGCTGACTTTGAATGGATGGCTGTTATTTGGCAAGAAGGAGTTGACGGCACTGCCAATGGGGTGTCATGCTACACATCTATATCGACTCAAAAATGTATTGTACTATGATCCGCAGAGTGGTAGTGGATTTACGGTAAAGCGTAAGAGAGGTATGGCATTTGTGACGCTGCTTCGTTATGCAAAGGTTGCTTGGAAACTAAAGAGAAAATACGAGGACACGGTTCAGGACTATGTGTTAAACAACGCAGAACTCTGTTCCAGTGATTTTTGGAAAAAATACCTGAGTATAGGTTAGAGAGGAATTATCATGCGGTTGTTTATAGCAAGAATACAGGGATTTATCAAATACAAAGACCTGATGGGACAATTGATCTCCCGAGATCTGAAACTCAAGTATCGTCGAAGCGTGCTGGGGTATTTATGGAGCATTTTGAATCCATTGTTTATCATGGTCATTATGGCAATCGTGTTTTCACATATGTTTCATCAGAAGAATATACCGAATTATCCCGTGTATTTAATGAGCGGACAAGTGTTATTTAATTTTATGAATATATCTACCCATCAGGCTCTTGGGGCAATTACCGGGAATGCAGCACTGCTTAAAAAGACGTATCTTCCGAAATATGTATTTACCGTCTCTAAGATCACCAGTGGATTAATAGACTGCATTTTTTCCTTTGGAGCGCTGCTGATCGTTATGTTATTTACAAAAGGACATTTTTCGTGGTACCTGCTGCTGTTCCCTATTGTAGTAGCACAGTTATATGTGTTCAATATTGGTCTGGGAATGTTGTTAAGCGCAGCAAACGTATTTTTCCGGGACATCCAGTATATTTATAATGCGATAACGACAGCATGGATGTATTTGACTCCAATGTTTTATCCGGTAGAGTATTTGCCGGATAAGCTGCACTGGCTCGTCGTTCATCTCAATCCAATGTATGCATATGTTACACAGCTTCGATGCCTGACTCTGTACGGAGTATTTCCGGATCCGCATATGGTGCTGTACGGATGCATTGATGCCTTCCTAATGCTGCTATTTGGAACATGGATCTTTACGAAAGGACAAGATCAGTTTATCCTATATATATAAAACACACTTCACACCTCCAAAATTTGTTCAAGGACCACATAATAAGTAACTCATACTTCCCATACCGGAAGTTATTTCAAAACCACATATTGCTTATTATGTCAAAGAATACTAAGAATTTTGCAGTGG
>ERZ859980.1110-NODE-1110-length-12221-cov-1.371198_pt1 | contig 12221 bp, 11 predicted proteins | sample MGYA00509984_ERZ859980 | MGnify/ENA primary metagenome ERZ859980 (study PRJEB30046, sample SAMN00715173) | human gut metagenome | study: EMG produced TPA metagenomics assembly of the A metagenome-wide association study of gut microbiota in type 2... | reverse complement strand
TTACTTTACAGGGGCAGATGTTAGAAATGGTTTAGTGGCTGTTGTGGCATGTAAGCATCCTGATCCAAGATTTGAAGGGCAGACAAAAACAAAATTGGACAATCCTGACGCTGAAAAAGCAACAAAGAGCATCGCAGGAGAACAGCTTGTTTTATTTTTTGATAAAAATATTGAGACTTTAAAAAATGTAATTAGCTGCGCTGAAAAATCTGCAAAAATCAGAAAGTCAGAAGAAAAAGCAAAAACAAACATGCTTTCAAAAAGTAGATTTTCCATTGACAGTAATGGTAAACTTGCAAACTGCGAAAGCAGAAAACCTGAAAAATGTGAGATATTCATAGTGGAGGGAGATTCTGCGGGTGGCTCAGCCAAGACAGCAAGAGACAGAAAGACACAGGCAATTATGCCAATTCGAGGAAAAATATTAAATGTTGAAAAAGCATCAATGGATAAGGTACTGGCAAATGCAGAAATTAAAACAATGATAAATGCTTTCGGATGTGGTTTTTCAGAAGGCTATGGAAATGATTTTGACATTGAAAAATTAAAATTCCACAAAATTATTATTATGACTGATGCGGACGTTGACGGTTCTCATATTGATACATTATTACTTACATTTTTCTATAGATTTATGCCTGAATTAATTAATCACGGTCACGTATATATTGCAACACCACCTCTTTACAAGGTTGTTCCAAAAAGAGGAGAAGGTGAATATTTGTATGATGACAAGGCATTGGAAAAATACAGAAAGACTCACAAAGGTTTTACACTTCAACGTTACAAAGGTTTAGGTGAAATGGATCCTGACCAGTTATGGGAGACTACGCTTAATCCTGAAACAAGAATTTTAAAACAGGTAGAAATAGAGGACGCAAGACTTGCTTCTGATGTAACAAGTATGTTAATGGGAAGTGAAGTAGGTCCAAGAAGAGAATTTATTTATAATCATGCAAAAGACGCTGATTTGGATATTTAGGGAGATATTAATGGCAGAACAAATTATAAAAACAGAATATTCTGAGGTTATGCAGAAAAGTTATATTGATTATGCGATGAGCGTTATTTGCGCCAGAGCACTTCCAGATGCAAGAGACGGATTAAAGCCGGTACAAAGACGTGTACTTTATGCAATGGATCAGTTAGGCTTATCTCATGATAAACCACATAGAAAATCAGCCCGTATCGTAGGTGATACAATGGGTAAATATCATCCACATGGTGATAGTTCAATTTATGAAACTTTAGTAGTTTTGGCACAGCAGTTCAAAAAAGGAATGGCGTTAGTTGACGGTCATGGAAATTTTGGCTCAATTGAAGGTGACGGAGCCGCTGCAATGCGTTATACTGAAGCTAAACTACAGAAATTTACAGAAGATGTTTATTTGGCAGACTTAAATAAAGATGTTGTAGATTTCGTACCAAACTTTGATGAAACAGAAAAAGAACCACAGGTACTTCCTGTACGTGTACCAAATCTTTTGGTAAATGGTGCAGAAGGTATTGCCGTAGGTATGACAACTAATATTCCTACTCATAATTTAGGGGAAGTTGTGGATGCGGTTATTGCTTACATGGACAAGAACAGCATTACAACAGAAGAATTAATGAAGATAATTCCCGGTCCGGATTTTCCCACAGGAGGAATTGTTGCCAACAAGTCTGATTTACCAAAGATTTATGAAACAGGAACAGGCAAAATCAAACTTCGTGGAAAATTAGAATTTGAAAAAGGTAAAGGCAGAGAAAAAGACAAGTTAGTTGTTACGGAAATTCCATACACAATGATTGGTACAGGAATCAGTAAGTTTATTTCAGATGTAATTGACCTTGTTGAAACAAAGAAAACAAATGATATTGTTGATATTTCTAACGCATCAAATAAAGATGGTATCAGAATTGTTTTAGAGTTGAAAAAGGGAGCAGACGTTGAAAAATTAACAAACATGCTCTACAAGAAAACTAAACTTGAAGATACATTTGGTGTTAATATGTTAGCCATTGCAGACGGAAGACCGGAAGTAATGGGACTTAAACAGATTATTAAATACAGTGTTGATTTTCAGTATGAACTTGCCACAAGAAAATATACAACTCTTTTAAATAAGGCTTTAGAACAGAAAGAAGTTAAGGAAGGTCTTATTAAGGCAACTAACATTATTGATTTAATAATCGAAATAATCAGAGGTTGCCAAAGTCAGAAACAGGTTAAGGACTGTCTTGTAAATGGTAATACTGAAGGAATTAAATTTAAGAATCCTGAGTCAGCTTTATTAGCAGGAAACTTAGCTTTTACAGAACGTCAGGCTCAGGCAATTTTAGATTTAAGACTTGCAAAATTAATTGGTCTTGAAATTATGGCTCTTCAAAAAGAATATGAAGAACTTGTTAATGAGATTGCTGATTACGAAGAAATTCTTAATAGTAAAAGAGCAATGACAAATGCCATCAAGAAAGATTTAAGAGCAATTAAAAAGGAATACAACAGACCACGTAAAACTCTTATTGAAGATGGAAAAGAAGCTGTGTTTGATGAAAATGCATTTATTGAACAGGAAGTTGTATTTGTTCAGGACAAGTTCGGTTATGCCAAACTTTTAGAACCTGCAGCATTTGACAGAAATATTGAAAGTGTTACAGCCAATAACAAATATTATTTTAACTGTATGAACACTGATACAATTTGCATTTTTACAGATAACGGAAATGTTCATCAGATTAAGGTACAGAATATTCCTACAAAGAAAGTAAGAGAAAAGGGCGTACCAATTGACAATTTAGGTAATTATAGTAGTCAGGGAGAAAACATAATTGCATTAATGTCTTTTGATATGATTAAAGATAAGAAACTTTTATTTACAACTAAAAAAGGAATGATAAAGCTTGTTGATGGCAGCGAGTTTGAGACTAACAGAAAAACAGTAGCAGCCACAAAGCTTGGAAAAGATGATGAGTTAGTATCAGTAGTTATTACAAGAGTTTCAGAGAAAGAAGTTGTGGAAGACACTGAAATGCCTATTGCACTATCAGGTGGCTCAGATGACTTTGAAATGCTTGATTATGAGCAAATGGAATTTACTAATATGGATACTGATAATCATCAGGAAAAAGAATTACAGTATACAAGAGAAATCTTAGTTTTACAGACAAACGACGGTATATTCTTAAGATTCCCAATTAAGGAAGTGCCTGAATTGAAGAAGGCAACACTTGGTGTTAAGGGTATTAAACTTAATGCAGAAGACTTTGTTACACACGTATATCTTTTGGATATTGGGGATAATGAAGTTGTTGAATATAAAGGAAAACAGGTAGAACTTAGAAAACTCAAAATTGGAAAACGCGGTACTAAAGGCGTAAAAGTCCGCAGATAATGAGACCTGAAGAACTTGTAACTTGTTGTTATGCAAAAAGGATGAAATATATGAAAGCACGCAAAAAAACAGTAAAAAACACAATTATAATAATTGTTATAGTAACCATGATTGTAAACTTGTTTTTTGGAATATCTTTTGACAGCAGAGAAGTAATGGCAGCATATTCATTTGAGACGAGTATTAAAGGTTTTCCTGACAGTTATAAACCATATTTAAGGAATCTTCACAAAAAATATCCTAAGTGGAAATTTGTTCCTTATAATACAGGTATTAATTTTAATACTGCAGTGGAAAATGAATTAAAAGATGACAGAAGCTTAATTGAAAAAAGTTACAGCAAGTATTTAAAGTCTACAGAACCTGGAGATTATAATGCTTCTACAGGAGCTTATATAGCAAAAGACGGTAGTAGTTGGGTAACAGCCTCAAAGGTTGCCGTACAGTACTTTATGGATCCGAGAAACTTTTTAAATGATACACATATTTATCAGTTTGAAAAATTAGCATACGATTCAACACAGACTGCAAGCGGTGTGGAGGCAGTTTTAGAAGGCTCTTTTATGTACAAAACAAACATTGGTTATTTAACAACGCCGGCAAATATAAGTCAACAAATGTTAAATATTCATCAAGATTATAGAAGCTGCAAAAGAAAGTAAGGTAAGTGCATATTATATTGCTCAAAAATACTTCAGGAAGTTGGTTCAAAAAAGAATTCAAAATATGCAGGTATGGGAGCAAGTGGTAGTGTTAATGGAGAGTATTCTTCTAAGTACAAGGGAATTTATAATTTCTATAACATTGGAGCTTACACAAGTTCTAATCCAATAGCTAACGGACTGGCATGGGCAAGCTCTGGTAATACATACAATAGAAAGTGGAACGCACCGGGAAAATCTATTATAGGTGGAGCAGAATATATAGGAGAAAAATACATTAATGCTGGTCAGTACACTACATACTTCCAAAGATTTAATGTAAATAAAAACTCTACATACGGTTTATACCAGCACCAGTACATGACTAATATTTACGGAGCAGCTTCAGAAGCAGCAATTGGAAGTGATGCTTATAATGAGATGGGTGTCACAAAACTTGCTTTAACTTTTGTAATTCCTGTTTACAAAAATATGCCATCTACAAGTGCCAAGGTAACAATAGGTAGCAGTTCAAAACAGGGGACGGTTATCTCAACAGTTAATTTAAGACAGGGTGCAGGCACTAATACAAAGACATTAACAACTTTAAGTAAGAATACAAATGTTACAATATTAGAAGGTGTAAGAACAAGTAATCTGTTTGGCTCATCTTGGTTAAGTAACCCATACTGGTATAAAGTAAATGTGTGAAAAATAACAAGACTTACAAAGGCTATATTGCAGCATCTTATTTGAATGTTCACAGTGAAAAGTCAATTTCAAAAGGTGCTAAATACAAGTTACCGGTGTCAGTTACAAAAGGTCAGAGTGTTTATTATATGAGTGACAATCCGGCAGTTGTAAAGGTTGACCAGTCAGGTTATGCTACAGCATTAAAGAAAGGCACAACAACAGTTAGAGCTTATACGGCAGCAGGCAACATGAGTGCTATGACAATAACTGTTGGACAATCCTATAAACCTTCAAAGCCTGTAGTTTCAGGTAGCTCAAAGAATTACAATTCTGTTACTGTTAAATGGAATGCTCAGAATAATATCAATGGATATTATTTATATAGAAAAAACGCAGCAGGAAAGTATGTTATAATAGCAAAGCCTAAGGGAAATGTTAACAGCTATGTGGACACAAATCTTATATCAGGTACAGTATATAGCTACAAGGTAAAAGCCTATAGAACTGTATCAGGCAAGAAACATAAAAGTGCAAAATCAAAAGCAGTAACCATAAAACCAATACCTTCAAAGGTAAAAAAGCCAACTGTTACTAAGCAGGGCAAAACTTTGAAAGTTACATGGAAAAAGGTAGCTGGTGCAAGTGGTTATGTTATTTACAGGTCGACAGCAGCAAAGGGACCGTTTACAAGAATAGCAGTTACATCCGCTAACAATGTAAATTGCGTTGATAAAAATGTTCAGGGCAAAAAGACATATTTTTATAAGGTTGCTGCATATAGAACAGTTGGAAATAAGAATATTTATGGAAAAAAATCAACAAAAAGGAAAATTAAAAATTAAAAATAACTAGGAGGCAAAATGATTAATTTTATTGTGTGTGGTTTAGAAGGCACATTAATAGATGAAAATAATAAAACAATTTCAGAAGAAACAATTGACTTAATCGCTACACTGTTAGAAAATGATTTTAAATTTGCTGTAGCAACAGGGTTAAATTACAATCTTGTTAAACCATTATTTGGAAAAATACAGGATGATATTATTTACATTTGTAATGATGGTGGCGTGATTTTTCAGGGAGAAAAAGTAATAAGCAAGACAACAATTGACCGTCTTGTTTGTTTAGATGTACTTATTGAAATGGAAAAAGATGAATATAATAATGATATTCGTTTGGTTTTTTCAAATGAGAAAGATACAGCTATAAAAACTCATGATTACGAGTTTCTCAAATACTTAAATAATAAAGGAATTGAGCCTGAACATATTGATGACTTAAAAGAATTAAATGGGGATGTTACAAAGATTACATTATGTTCCAAAGATGGATTTGATGAGAAGAGCTTTGAGAAGATTTACAAAAGATGGTCTGCAAAAGCCAATGTATCAATTTCATCTCCTAATGAAATGTTTATAACAGGACAATATGTAACTAAAGGTATGGCAATAGCCTTAATTCAGCATTTTTATGAAATATCAGAAGAAGACACAGTTGTGTTTGGAACAGGTTTTACTGATATAGATATGTTTGAACATTGTTTTTACAGCTATGCAATGCAATGGGCAGATTCTCAGGTAAGACATGCGGCAAAACATATTACGGAAAGTGTTGATACTATTTTGGAAGATATTATGAGAATGTAAAACATAAATAGAGACTGGCAGGAAGGAAGAAAAAATGAATTTTTCAAAATTGAAAAAAATTGCAGCTACAGGAATTGCAGTTACATTAACCGCATCATTTTTAACAGGTTGCGGCATAAAAAGTGACACATTCATATTAGGAAAAATCTTTGGATTAAGCAGTGATGAAATTTTTAAAATAGATGACTTAACATGTTCTAAAAGTGAATACAAATTGATTTTTATGAACTATGTAAACAAATATAAAAAGGACTTTGGCGGAAAAGTTGACTGGAATGCAAAAGTGGACAAGGACACAACGTTAAAAGATTTCGTTATGGAAAAAGTTAAAGAAGACATGACTGTTAAGTATACAATTGCAGCCATGGCAGACGCAGAGGGCATCAAAATAGATAAAGATGACATGCGTTCAATTAATGATGTGGCAGACAGGTTTTATAATTCATTAAGTCAAAGTGAACTGGAATACACAGACGCGGATTTGGATACAGCAACAGTATTGTACAGAAATTATTATTTGGCGGACAAGGTTTACAACAGAGTTACCGAGAAGGTAGATGAGACTGTAAGTGAAGAAGATGCAAGAGTAATAAAAATACAGTACATTCGTATGTCATCAGATAATACAGCCCCTGATATAATCCAAAAGAAGTTACGTTCCATTGCTAAAAAAGTTAAAAAAGGAACTGCAAACTTTGAAAAGGAAGCAAAGCAGATAAGCGAAGATGACTCAGCTACAAAAGTTATAAAGAAAAATGAAGCTACAACAACATTGGAAAAAGAAGCCTTTAACGTTAATAAAAATCAGACCAGTGAAATTATTAATGACGGAAATGATTATTACCTGATTTACTGCGTTGATAATTATATGAAAGATGAGACAGCTAAGAACAAGGAAAATATCATCAAGAAGCAAAAAAAGGCACTATTCCAGAAAGAATATAACAGTTTCCTAAAGGACAGCAGTTATGATTTTAATACGTCAGAATGGGAAGATATTGTCCCTGAAGATATAAAAGATTTAAAATCATCAAACTTCTTTAGTTTGTATGGAGATATTTAGTCGTATAATATTAAGCTATAAAAGAACAAAATACAAGAAAGATTTGGTTTGCAGTATTTGTTTAGCAATTGATACCGTAGGTCTTATAATGATAAAAATAGCAAATAAAATGGAACCGTAAAATGAGGGCAGTTGATATACCATTGATTAATAAATTTAAGATGAAATTTATTGCAAGTTTGATTTATTAAAATTTATAAAAAAGAAGTTTTGTTTAACAATTAAATTTGTTAAGCAAAACTTCTTTTTGGTTTTCTAAGATATTATTGATAACGATAATTATTCATTATCACTTTCATCTATTCATTATCACTTTCATCGCTAATTTTAACAGGTTTAGCTACCTGAACTTTCTTTACAGTACCCTTTGAAAACTTAGCTAAAATCTTATCTTTGAAAGTTAAGCCAAGGAATACAAGAAGTGAAAGCATACTGATTAAAATACCACTTCCAAGACCCTGTGGTTTATACTTAAATGTTACCTCATGTGTACCTGAATCAACTAAGACACCGATTTGAGCACCATCACAAATAGGGGTAATGGCACTTTCAATGCCATCTACATATACGCTCCAACCTTTGTCGTAAGGAATAGAAGTATACATAATACCTTGTTCTTCTGAAGTTATTGTACCTGTAATTTTTGTATCACTGTATTCTGATACAGTGTATGGATTTGCATTTAATAATTGGTAATCATATGACCAGGCATCGTTATCAAATGCGTATGCATAACAACTACTAATTGCCTGATTATCGCTGGCTGTAATTGTGATTTTTGAGCCAGGTGTTACATTTCCTAAATGACAGATATAATTCTGGTTTGTAGAAGAAAATGTCTTTGTTGTAGTAGATGTCTGTGTACCGTTCTGGTTTTCCATAATGCTACCGTCTGTAACTGTAGCAGTTAATGTTTCTGATGAAGTTACACAGAAGAAGTAAACATCCATTGTTTTCTCGTCTATTGAAGGAGTAAATTTGTCGCCTTTTTCTAAACTGTATTCAGCACTAAATTTACCAACTTCAGATGATGTAAGCTGGTGGAAAATGTTCTTGCCATCATTTACAGCAGACTTAATGAAATTATTCTGTGTAGCAAATGGATTGCCTGTATTCTTTTTCCAGCTAGCTTCAGTATTTAGATTCATCATAAATCCAAGTGGAAGAGTCTGATTATATTTGTATAACTTAAGTGAACTCTGTCCGTTAACAGTTTTATATGACTGCTGACTTAGTAAAGTCATATAATTTGGCAAAGTAGGATTTCCTGTTGTATATTCATATTTCACTGCAGATAAAGCAGCAGTAAGAGGAGTATGACCATAATATGAATATGCGTTAAATGATGTCTGTAATCCAATCTCATCATAATAATCCTGCATAGCTGCTGATGCTACAGAAGAGAATGTTGAAATACTGTTGTACCCAAATCTTGCACCATCATTTCTTGTTGCATGGTATTCGCCTTCTGTTCTAAAGAAGTTGTAATTGTCTTTCTTTGCATCACTTTTGGCTACTTCGTTAAGTTTATCATAAGCTTCTGTTGCTTCATAGTAGCCGCTTCTAGAAGAAGTACTTGGAATACTTGTAACAGTCATGTTAAGAGTCAATTCACAGAATACAAGTAGAACAAGTAAATATGGAAAAACGCTTTCATGTCACGATATTTTCTGAAACAGAAGAAGATTACAAGGTATGCACCAATAAACAAAATGCTTAAGTAAGCAATTTGTGTCATGTTTGTACTAATATCTAAATCTGTAAATAATTCTGAACTTTTGAAAATTTCTTCAAAAAGTAAAATTAAACCTACAGATACTCCTGCCGAACCGATAATGTGTGCCGGCTTAAATTCTCTAATATGAGTAAATGCTTCATATCCCATAGTTACAATTAAGAAAATATATAAGAATGATTCTCTACAAGGTAAACTATTTGGAAAATGTAAACCATGCCAAATATAGTTTGGAATATTGAAACTAAAACTTAATAACATAATAACAGCAATAACTGTTTTTCCGATACGTTCTTTTTTACTAATTTTTTTGCATAACCAAAATAGTGGTATTAAAATAAACATTGCAACACCACAATAGATGTTAGGATCATGTGGGTATTTCAAATCAGCTATTGGAACACAAATAAGTGATCTAAATAGCATATACATCAGTGAAAAATATTCTTCCAAAGCTTCAGGGAATGATGTGTCTGCTGACTTAGTAATAAGCATGTTAAAATATTCAGGAAGAATAATGCAAGCAGCAAGCCCACCACCTAAAACTGAATATATTGCAAAATCCTTAAAAGCTAAAAGTCTTGCTTTTAAAGCACCGATTTCACTGTCAAAATCAGATACACAAGAAGATATACAAAATATATTACACTGTAAAGACAAAGCATAATACCAATGTAGTAGTTAGAAAAAATACCAAAGGCGAGAGCTAAACAGTACATCTTGTATCTTTTTTGTGTTACTAATCTTTCAAGACCTAATATAATAAATGGAAGAATCCACATACAGTCAAGCCACATAATATTCCAGCTAAATGCTGCAAATATGCTGACAATGCGTAAAACATACCAAAGATTACAGTGTTAATGTTTTTTGACTTAAATCTTTTTGAAAGATAATAAGTTGTAGCAAAGCCTGCAAGTCCCATTTTCAAAATAATTGAAAAGTTTACAAAATCAGCCAGTTTGTAGGCCAGAGAATTGTAAGTAAGTTAAATGGGCTGGATAAATAGTAGCTGCAATTGCCACAAAGTTCATACCGGCACCAATTTCCCATGTGTAGAATAGGCTGCCACCGCTTTGAAGTTTCTTTTGAAGTATTTCCAAATAAGGTGTGTACTGATGATAGCAGTCGCTTCGTAAGTACATTTCATCACCAAATGGGAAAACTCCCTTCACTGCGTAAACGACAAGCATTGATACTACCGGAATAAGAAATGCCAGTAAGTATAATCGGTTGTTGTCAAACCATGTTTTTAATGAAAAATTATGCTGTTTTTTGGATTTCATTATGAGTCCCCTTTCTGTTGTTAAAAATAAATAATATACTAAACACATAATTTAATATTATCGTAATAATCATTGCAATTAGTTTTGCTAAATATTTGTTACCGTTAATTAGCTTTTCGTTAATCAGCAGAATAATTTCAGTCATAATTAAAGTAGCAAATCTAACATAAGCAATCGCATAAATTCTGCAAATACTTCAGTAAATCCGTGAGTTTTACTTTTAAAAACCCAGAGTTTGTTAGTAGTATAAGCAAAAACAATGGCACAAATGGTAGAGATTATATTTGAAATCAGTGCAGTACATCCATAGGAAGTTATTAATGAAAAAATACCTATATCAATAATGAAAGTACCAGCACCAAAAAAAATATAGTATACCATTTCGTAGCTTAACAAGCCTATAATTAAAGACTGTAATTTTTTGTTACTAACATGCGCCAACAAAAATTCCCTTAACCTAATTATAGTTCCTTTCATTTGTCTGTTGTCCTTTTAAATTATAAATGGTTTTCAATAGTTTAATTTGTTTATATTTTTAGACTTATATGGGCTAGGGTAAATTAGTCCACAATCCTATCTATTTTACTATAAATTACCATTAGTGTAAATAAAAACAAAGATAATAGACAAAAATGCAAAATGTATGGATATAAAAATAATATAATTGACCCAGTTTTAAAAATATTTTATAATATATAGTAATTATGGAAACGTTTCCAAGAAAGAAATAATATTACTATACAAATTAAAAATTATAAATGTACGGAGGTTAATATAATGGAAAGAAAGTGGTGGCACAACAAAGTTGCATATCAGATTTATCCTAAGAGTTTTAATGACACAAATGGTGATGGAATTGGTGATATTAAAGGCATAATTGACAAGCTGGATTATTTAAAGGAATTAGGCATTGATATTATATGGATTTCTCCAATATATCAGTCTCCTTTTGTAGATCAGGGCTATGATATTTCGGATTATTACAGAATAGATGAAAAGTTTGGCACAATGGAAGATTTTGACACATTGCTTGAAGAAGCAAAAAGCAGGGATATGCAATTGTTATGGACTTGGTTATTAATCATTGTTCAGATAAACATGAATGGTTTAAGAAGGCATTAGAGAATCCAGCAGGAAAATATGGAGATTATTTTTATTTTAGAAAAGGAAAAGACGGTAATCCGCCAAGCAACTATCGCTCATACTTTGGTGGAAGTGCCTGGGAAAAGGTTGAAGGTACGGATTTATATTATTTACATATGTTTGCAAAAGAACAGCCGGACTTAAACTGGTACAACAAAGAAGTTTTAGATGAACTTTATAAAATGATAAACTGGTGGCTTGATAAGGGTGTTTCAGGCTTTAGAATTGATGCCATTATTAACATTGCAAAAGATTTGAATTTTGAAAATCTTGAGCCTGACGGTGAAGACGGACTGGTACATGCCGGCAAGGTGGCAGAGCACGCAACAGGCATTGGTAGCATGCTTGAAAATTTAAAGAAAAATACTTTTGAAAAATATGATGCGTTTACAGTAGGTGAAGTGTTTAACATGAAAAAAGATGAACTGGGAGAATTTATCGGAGAAAACGGTCACTTCTCATCTATGTTTGATTTTTCAGCTCAGTGTTTGTCTTTTGGTGAACATGGCTGGTATGATGCACCTGATTTTACATTTAAACAATATAGAAATGCTATTTTTAATGCTCAAAAAGAAAGTGAAAATGTTGGCTTTTTGTCAAACATAATTGAAAACCATGACGAGCCAAGAGGGGCAGT
>ERZ859980.1106-NODE-1106-length-12253-cov-1.816035_pt1 | contig 12253 bp, 14 predicted proteins | sample MGYA00509984_ERZ859980 | MGnify/ENA primary metagenome ERZ859980 (study PRJEB30046, sample SAMN00715173) | human gut metagenome | study: EMG produced TPA metagenomics assembly of the A metagenome-wide association study of gut microbiota in type 2... | reverse complement strand
TCTTTATAAAAATTGGTGCGGATGAAGGGACTTGACCCCCACGTCGTTGACACTGGTTCCTAAGACCAGCGCGTCTGCCAATTCCGCCACATCCGCATATGTTTTTGGAAACTTCTTAAATATTAGCACAAATTACTGTCCTTTGTCAATAGTTTTTTTCTACTTTTTAAAAATAAAAATCAACAATAGACGAACAAGTTCATATATGATATAATTATTCCACAATTAAATAATAGGAGGAAATTTATGAACATAGGAATAGATATAGATGGTGTAATATTAGATAGTGAAAAAGTATTTAGAACAGTAGCTGATTTGTACAACACAATAGAACTAAATGACAGAGCAATAAGAGCATATGATGAACCACGAGTTCAAGAAAAATACAATTGGACTGATGAAGAGATACAAGAATTTGCTGATAAATATTTTATAGAATGTTCAAAAATTTCAAATTTCATGCCATGTGTAAAAGAAGTATTAAATATGTTAAAACAAGAAGGACATAACCTAATAATAATAACAGCAAGAGGCCGTGACAAAAAAGAAATGAGAGCAATAGCAGAAGAAAAGTTTGAAAAAGAAGGCTTAAAATTTGACAAATATTATTGGGCTCAAAGAGGAAAAGCTGATGTATGTGTAAAAGAAAAAATTGATGTAATGATAGATGACAACTACATGAATTGCTTAGAAATAGCAGAAAAAAATATAAAAACATTATATTTTAGAGATGCAGGAATAAAAGAGATAAAAGATAATCCACACATAACAGAAGTTCACAATTGGGGTGAAATATACAAATATATACACACATATAATAATGAAATAAATAGCTAAAAATTACATATAGTGTTAAAAAAAGTAAACAAAAAGATAGGAGAAAATATTATGAGAGAAAAGTATTTTGAAGATCTTGGTTTAGATGATGGACAAGATATATTAAGTAAATTTAAAATAAATATGGATGAGATATTAGAAGAATCAAAAGAGCATGAAGATAAAAAGCAAAAAGATGCTAAAAAAAATGAGAAAAAAGATAATAAATAATAAAGAAGGTGCTTATGATTATGGAAATTCCTATACAAAAAAATAAGGAATATATAGTTGATATAATTGATAATGGATTTGAAGGAGAAGGGATTGCAAAAATAGATAATTTTACAATCTTTATTGATGGTGCAATAAAAGGCGAAAAATGTAAAATATTAATAGTAAAAATAACATCATCACATGCATTTGGAAAATTATTAGAGCTAATAGAGCAATCTCCTGTAAGATGTACTCCAGATTGTGAAACATATAAAAGATGTGGGGGATGCAATTTACGACATATTGATTATGAAGAAACATTAAACATAAAGCAACAAAAAGTCCAAAATTTAATAAACAAAACACTAACTAAAAAAGTAGAAGTAGAAAAAACATTAGGAATGGGAAATCCATATAATTATAGAAATAAAGCTCAATATCCAGTAGGCACAAATAAAAATGGAGAAAAAGTTTTTGGTGTATTTGCTAAAAGAACACATGAAATTATACCAATAAAAGAATGTAAAATTCAAAAAGAAATATCATATGAAATAGCAAACTATATTTTAGATTATATAAAGAAAAATAACATAAGTGTATATAATGAAAAAAAGCAAACAGGATTAGTACGACATATTGTAACAAAAGTAGGGATTCAAACAAATGAAATTATGTGTATTATTGTAATAAACGGCAAAGAGCTACCACATGAACTAACTCTTGCTAATAATATAATTGATAAGTTTCCAATGGTAAAAACAGTTGTAAAAAATATAAACACAAAAAATACAAATGTAATAATGGGTCAAAAAAATGAAGCAATAGTTGGAAGAGGTTACATTACAGATGTATTAGGTGATTATATTTTTAAAATATCGCCAATGTCATTTTATCAAGTTAATCCAATACAAGCAGAGGCGCTTTATAACATTGCAATTGAAAAAGCAAATATTACAAAAGATGATGTGGTATGCGACTTATATTGTGGAATTGGAACAATAGGAATATTTGCATCAAAATTTGCTAAAAAAGTATATGGAATTGAAATAGTAAAACAAGCAATAGAAGATGCACACGGAAATGCAAAATTAAACAATGTAAACAATATTGAATTTATATGCGGAGATGTGGAGCAAGCATTTGATAAACTAATTAAAAAGGAAAAAGTAAAACCATCAGTAGTAATAGTAGACCCTCCAAGAAAAGGATTAGATAATAATACAATTGAAAATATTATGAAATTGAATGTAGAAAGAGTTGTATACATAAGCTGTAATCCAGCAACTATGGTGAGAGATTTGAAAATGATGGAGGAAAAGTACGAGATAAAGGAAGTTCAGCCGGTGGATATGTTTCCGTTTACATCACATGTGGAAACTATAACGGTTTTAACATTGAAAAATTAAGGCTTATAGCAGATAAACAAAAGAAGAATGTTGTAAATGTCAACAGTTTGTCAACTTAAAAGACAAAGAATATGAGTTTGCACAAACTGTTTTCAAAATAGAAACGATTCAAAAGGAGGCGAGTTTATGAAAAAGTTAGAAGACTATAAATCAGGTGAATACGTAAAAATGAATGACTATAAAGCTTTTATACCAAGTAAAATTAATTACAACTGGGGATGGGATGACACAAAGTTGGACAAGCTATTAGCAGAAGCAAATAGACAAATTGGAGAGTTAAATGCGTACTCACTTTTAATTCCAAATGTAGATTTATACATTAAAATGCATGTAAAAATTGAAGCTAATAAATCGAGTAGAATTGAAGGAACTAGAACAACAGTAGAAGAAGATTTATTAGATGTAGCAGATATAAATCCTGAGAAAAGAGATGATTGGGAAGAAGTACAAAATTATGTTAAAGCAACAAATTATGGAGTTCAAAGAATTAGTGAAGGTTTTCCAGTATGTACTAGACTAATAAGAGAAATTCACAAAATATTAATGACAGGAGTTCGTGGAGAGCATAAAACACCAGGAGAATTTAGAACATCGCAAAATTGGATTGGTGGAAGTATGCCATCAACAGCAGTATATGTTCCACCACCACACACAGAAGTTGCAGAATGTTTAAGTGATTTTGAAAAATTTATAAATAACGAAGAAATTGATACGCCAGATTTAATAAAAATTGCAATCTTGCATTACCAATTTGAATCAATACACCCATTTTTAGATGGAAATGGTAGAATTGGTAGATTGCTTGTACCACTTTATATTCAAAGTAAAGGAATGCTTCAAAAATCATGCTTGTATATTTCTGATTACATTGAAAGAAATAAAGATACATATTATGACATGTTAACAAGAGTAAGGACACATAATGATATAATAAGTTGGATTAAGTTTTTCTTAGAAGCAGTTATTGAAACATCAAAAACAGCAAAGGAAAAATTTAGAAGTGTAGTTGAGTTAACTATGGAAATGGATAAAATGATTATGAATTTACCTGTAAAACCAGAAAATGCAAGAAAGGTATTAGATGTATTATATGATGAACCAGTTGTTTCAAGAAAAAGAATAATAGAATATACTGGTATTAAATTTACAACATTGGTAGGAGTAATTAAAGCTTTTCAAGAAAGAGGCATTTTAATAGAGACTACAGGATATAGTAGAAATCAAATCTTTGCATTTCAAAAATATATAGATTTGTTTTTAAAATAAAAAATCTATATTACGAAAAAATTAAAAAATTCGTAATATGGATTTTCATATTACGAAAAAATAAGAAAATTCGTAATATAGAATTTTATATTACGAAAAAATTAAAAATTTCGTAATACAAATTCTTTCATTACGAAAAAATTAAAAAAATCGTTCTATAAAGTTTTGTGGCTAAAATCGGATAACAAATATAAATCTGTATTAAAAGGTGAATGTTAATAATAGCTACAGTTAGATAAATGCGAAATCTTGAAATTACAAGAATATATAGGACATAAAAAAAATAGTTGGAGGAATTTAATTATATGGATAATAAAGATTTAGAAAACGAAATAGCAAAAATAAAAGAAAGAAATAAAAGAGTAGAATTAGACAAAGCATGGGAAACAAGCTGGACTCGAAAGATATGTATTTGTATATTAACATATATAGTTGTGGTTATATATTCTTATTTAATAAATAAAAACAATAATATATGGTTAAGTTCATTAGTTCCAGTAATAGGATTTACATTATCAACAGTTTCTTTAAATTTAGTAAGAACTGTTTGGGAAAAGAATAGAAAATAGTATTACAAAGCAGTTATTAATATGAAATAATAACTGCTTTAATTGTGGGTTTTAAATAGTATAAACATGAAAAATTACTTTCCTTTTTTATTTTTTAATGATAAAATATGGGCAATTAATTAAGAAATAGAAATGTAAATGACTGAACAGATTAAGGAATAATGAATTAAATAATAAGGAGGCACAATATGGAAACAACACTATGTCTATTAAAAAAAAGATAATTCAATTTTGTTAGCAATGAAAAAAAGAGGTTTTGGCTCTGGAAAATACAATGGTATTGGAGGAAAAATAGAAAAGGGAGAAATACCAGACGAAGCAATGATTCGTGAGACCAAAGAAGAAATAAAAGTAACTCCAATAAAATACGAAAAGGTTGGAATTATTAATTTCGATGAGTACTACAAAGGCAATAAAGAGCATGTAACACTACACTTGTATATGGTTTATAAATGGAAAGGAAATCCAAGTGAAAGTGAGGAAATGAATCCAAAGTGGTTTGATATAAAAAAATTACCATTCAATCAAATGCTACCAGACGATAAATATTGGCTTCCGTTAGTACTTGATGGTAAAAAAATAAAAGCGTACTTTAAGTTTGATGAAGAGTGGAATTTATTATCAAAAGAGATAGAGGAAATATAAAAATAGAGGAGGAAACAAATGTCAAATATATTAGATTACATTAAATGGAGAGGTGATTTAACAATACAAAATGATCCTTTTAATGAAATAGATAGTTTAATTTTATCTAGATTTTCATATTTACCATTTGATGGAATAATAAAAGAAAATGAAGTTGTAACAATAAGAGAGCTAAATGAAAGATTTCAAAAACAAGATAAAAACGATATAAATATTTTATGGGATGATGATATAAATTTATTTCCATTAATGGGAAATTCAAAAAGATTTGGCGAAATGAAAGCAACAAAATATTCAAATAAATTAAATGTAGAAGAAGAGCTTCAGTTTTCTGCAATAACAATATTAGTTCCAGATGACACGATATTTATATCATATAGAGGAACTGATAACACAATTGTTGGATGGAAAGAAGACTTTAATATGGGCTTTAAAAGTCATGTTGGAGCACAAATTGATTCTGTAAAATATTTAGAAGAAATAGCTGATAAATATCCAAAAAATAATATACGAATTGGAGGTCATTCAAAAGGGGGAAATTTAGCTGTATATTCTGCAGTTTTTGCAACAGAAAAAACTAAAAATAGAATTATAAAAATATACAACAACGATGGACCAGGATTTGATGATGAAATATCAGAATCAGATAATTACAAAGAAATGATAACAAAAGTAAATACATATATTCCTCAAGAATCTATATTTGGAATGCTACTAAATCATAAAGAAAAATATATAGTAGTAAGAAGTACACAAAAAGGCGTTATGCAACATGATGTGTATTCATGGCAGTTACTAGGAAAAAATTTTGAATGTTTAAAAGAAGTAACAAATGGTAGTAAATTTATAGATAAATCAATAAAAGATTGGTTTAAACAAATAGATATAAAACAAAGAGAGCAAATGATTGATATAATATTTGAAGTAATAAATTCAACACAAATGGATACAATGAGTGATATAAAAGCAGGTGGAATATCAAGTATAACAACAATTTTAAAATCATATAAAATGATAGATGCAGAAGACAAAAAAATGCTTTTAAAAACAGTATCAGCATTACTAAAAACAGCAAAAGATAATTTTTTAGAGCTTAATAAACTAAAAAATGAAGAATAAAAATCTTTATTTGACATATATTAAAACAAATGCTATAATATCCATAGCATTAAGCAAAGCAAGTTTTTTAATTAGAACACAAAAAAAGACTAGGAATCGCACTCCTAGTCTTTTTGTTGTTTTGTTAGTCTTTATCATTTAATATAATATAAACAATAATAAGAGCTAACATTTTTAGCAAGTTTTTCAATTAGTGAACACCTCCCTTCTTAGAGGGAATGTCCGATAGGACTTGCTAATTATATATTAAATTACAAATACAATCAATAAATTATAGTGCAATTCTTTGACTTATTGAATAAAATTATATATAATTACTCAAAATTAAAAATAAAAAGTTAAAAGTGCGTAGACTTTTTATAACAAGGAAAGGAAAATTTTATTATGAAAAATTTTTTCAAAGGAATAATAGTTGGAATTGGAGGAATAGCACCAGGACTAAGTGGTAGCGTTTTACTTGTAATATTTGGATTATATCAAAAAACAATAAATGCTATTGGAACATTATTTAAAAACTTCAAAAAGAATATAATGTTTTTAGTACCATTGTTCTTAGGATTTGGAGTAGGTGTATTGTTATTTAGCAAAGTAGTAGATTATTTATTAAACACATTTGAAATGCAAACAAGATTTGCATTCTTGGGGCTAGTAATAGGAACAATACCATTGTTCTATAAAGAAGTAAAAAAAGAAGGATTCTCAAAAAAATATTATATTTTAATTGCTATATCTGCAATTGCAGGACTACTATTATTTTCACTAAATAAAGGAGCATTTCCACAAATAGAAAATCCAAATTTAATACAATCTATTATGCTAGGAGTAGCTGTAGCTGGATCATCAATAATACCAGGTGTTGATAGTGCTGTAATTTTATCTTCACTAGGATTATATGAATTATATGTAAGTTCATTAGCTAATTTTAATTTAAGTGTATTAATACCAGCAGGATTTGGCCTAGTAATAGGTGCTCTTATAATTTCATTTATAATAAACAAGTTAATAAAAAGATTCTATACAGCAACATTTTCAATTATATTTGGGTTATTTATATCAATAATTCCAAATGTATTAAATGAAAGTTGTAAAATGATGTTAGATATAAAAACTGCAGTATCAATTTTAACATGTTTATTAGGCTTTGGCTTATCTTATTATTTAGGGAATATTGAAGGAAATAATGCTAAAATAAAAAATATAATAAAATATTCATCAAGAAAAAGAATCGGAGCAGAAGGCAACGAATAATTGGTATTGAATACGGATGGCTATATTTTTGTGACATTGTAATTACATAATATAGTTATGAATTATTGTTAAAAGCAAAATATTAATATTTTTTGAAGTATGTAAAAGGAGTAAGAAAAATGATATATCCAGATTTTTTAAAGCAAGGAAGTTGTATAGGGGTTCCAGCACCATCAAGTGGAGCATATAACAATTTATATAATAATAGATATAATAATGCAAAGAAAAAACTAGAAGAAAGAGGCTATAAAGTTGTATTATCAAAAAATATATTTAATTCATATAAGATGCGTAGTGCACCTGCAAAAGAAAGAGCAGAAGAGCTAAATAAAATGATAGAAAATAAAAATATTAATTTTATTATTTGTGCAGCAGGCGGAGAATTTTTAGTAGAAATGCTACCATATGTGAATTTGCAAAAAATACAAATAATCCAAAATTCATACAAGGATTTTCAGATCCAACAGGTATACTATTTCCAGTAACCACAAAATATGATATAGCAACAATATATGGAAATAATTTTGGTGATTATGGTGCAGAATGCGATGATAAAAGCATACTTGACAATATTCAAATAATTACAGGCAATATAATAAAACAAAAAAATTATGAATTATACGAGGATGAAAGATCAGAAAGAATAACTGGATTAGAAGGCTATAATTTAACTAAAAAGGTCGAATGGAAAAGCTTAAATAATAGTGAAATAACTGTAACAGGAAGAATAATTGGTGGTTGTTTAGATATAATATCAGAAATAGCAGGGACAAAATATGATGGTACAAATGAATTTAACAAAAGATATAAAAATGACGGAATTATTTGGTATTTTGATAATTGTGAATTATCAAAAGAAGAGCTTATTCGTACAATATGGAAACTGAATGAACTCGATTATTTTAAATATGCAAAGGCAATTATATTTGGAAGAAACGGAGAAGAAACATCATGTATAGGATATACAATGGAAGAAGCTTTACAAGATAGCGTTATATCAAATTTAAACATTCCAATTATATATAATACCGATATATCACATAAAGGTCCATGTTTAACAATAATAAATGGTGCAATTGCAACAATATGCTATGATAATGGAAAAGGAAGTATAAATTTTGAATTAAAGTAGAAAAACAATGAGATAACAAAATAAGTAATTACAACATAATAAACAAAAATATTGGTCAATTGGAAAAAATTATCATAAAAAAATCAAGAAAATACATTGACGAAAAAAGTCACAATTTGTATAATAATGTTAAAAGAATTCCTATGATAAAAGAAAAGAGTTGTAAAAAATGAAAATCTGCTTTATTTATGGTATAAAATATTTAGGAGTACAAGCTAGTCATAGGAAAATTCAAAAGAAAAATAAAAACGAGGAGGAAATCAAATGAATAATCAAACAACAAAAGTAAAAAGCAAAAACAAAGGTGCTGTTGTAGTATTAGCATTAGCACTAATAGTAGCCATAATACTATCAATGTATGCATATTCAAAATACACATCAACACTAACAGGAAATGGAACATCAACAGTAGCAAAATGGAGCTTTAAAGTAAATGGACAAATACCAGACATAAATTTAGGAGAAACAATGGATGCACATAGCAATGTTGTAGACAAAAAATTAGCACCAGGAACAAGTGGTCACTTCGACTTAATACTAGACGGAAGTGGAAGTGAAGTAGCAATAGATTACAACATAAAATTAGCAATAACACAAAAGCCAACGAACCTAAAATTCTATTTAGACGATAAATATCAAACACCAATATCAGAAACAGATGGGACATTAAATATAGCAGGAAGTATAGCACTAGAAGATGTAAATACACCACTAACCAAAACAATATATTGGCAATGGCCATATGAAACAGGAAAAACATCAAATGAAATAGACAAAAATGATGAAACAGATACAAAAGACAGTGGAAAGAATGTAACAATGACAATAACAGTAACAGGAACACAAAGAAACCCAAAAAGTGGCGCACCAGAGCAAGAGGTAAAAACACAAAGATTAGCAAATGTAGTAAGTGTAGGAGATAAAGTAAATTACGATGCATCAAGTGGAGAAGTAAAAACATACACAACAGAGGAAAGCTTAACAGGTTCAAGCACAACAGCAACATTCAATTCAAGTGATGCAATGACATGGAAAGTAATGAGTGTAGATAAAACTACAGGAATAGTAGAGCTAATGGCAGAAAATCCAACAGCAAAAAAAGTAGCATTATATGGAAAAGCAGCTATAAAAATGCAGTAACAGTGTTAGATAAAGTGGGGGATGTATACGGACATGGGAAAGGAGCAACAGGAGGAAGAAGTATAACAGTAGAAGATGTAAATAAATTAGAAAATTATACGCCAAAAGATGATACAACAACGAGTTATACATATACAAGTGGAACATTTATAAATGATGATGGAACAGAAACAGAAGCAAGTGAGTCAAATCAAGTAACATTGAAATATACAGCAAGTACCCAAAGTAAAAGTACGAATAGAGCTTATAATTATTCAACAAAAAATTTAAAAACTAGTGGATTCTGGTTGGCGTCTCCTTGTATCAACTTGCATTCTAACTATTGCGATTTCTGCGTGCGCAGTGTGGATTCTGGCAGCGTCGACAACTACTTCTTGTTCTATTCGCGTGGCGATGAGTATGGCTTTGATTTTTCTGTGGTCCCTGTAGTTTCTCTAAAATCCAATATCCAGACAAGCGGAAAAACAGAAAGCGGAGAGTGGAATTTAGTAGTTGAATAAAACTAGAGGCGTACGAAAATGGAAGGTACGAATAGTCCTTCCGTGAGTCACCGAGAAGGCGACTGTAAGGAGCGTTAACGGTGCAAGGGCAAATTTTTCTAGACGAATACAAGTAGATAAAGCAGTTCTATGGGAGAATATTAATGAAGATAGAAAATACAGTAAAGATAATGAAAGAAATACATAGTGATAGAGCGATAATTGTGAAGGTTGGACAATTTTACTACTGCTATGGAAAAGATGCTATTGTGCTTTCATATAAATATGTATCAAAAAAATAAAATAAAGGGAATTAACAAAAAAGCAATTATTTCACTTGCAATGACTAAAATTATGTGATAAAATATCAAGGTATTAAAAATACAAAACCTTATACTTAGTTCAAGGATAATTAACACCACTTAAACTCAGTTTAAGGATAAAAAATAATAATGGAGGTGCATTGTAAAATGACAAAGGAAAGAAAACAAGAAATAATCGCTACTTATAAAAGAGATGAAAACGATACTGGTTCACCAGAAGTTCAAATAGCTCTTTTAACAGAAAGAATCAATGAATTAACAGAACATCTAAAAGTTCACAAAAAAGACAATCATTCAAGAAGAGGTCTTTTAAAAATGGTAGGAAGCAGAAGAAATTTACTTAACTACTTAGCAAAAAAAGATGTTCAAAGATACAGAGATATCGTAGAAAAACTTGGATTAAGAAAATAATAACTTTTGGACGTTTTGCATAAATAAATTGCTAAACGTCCATTTTAATTAAATGGTGTTAAAAATGCTTAAAAATTAGTAAGTAGCTTGGATAAAGTACTTTAAAAAATTATATTAAATAAAAGTAAATTAAAGTAATTTATCGAGGTTACAGCTAATTTTAAGCAAATAATAAATTATAAAGGAGAGAAGTATATGTTTAAATGTTATGAAACAGAATTAGCTGGAAGAAAATTAACAATTGAAACTGGAAAAATTGCAGAGCTTGCAAATGGAAGTGTTATGGTAAGATATGGAGATACTGTAGTAATGGTAAATGTTACAGCATCAAAAGAGCCAAGAGAAGGAATTGACTTTTTCCCATTATCAGTAGATTATGAAGAAAAACTATATGCTGTAGGAAAAATACCAGGAAGTTTTACAAAAAGAGAAGGAAAACCTGCAGATAAAGCTATATTAACATCAAGAGCAATTGATAGACCAATAAGACCATATTCCCAAAAGATTTTAGAAATGATGTATGTGTAGTAGCAACAGTATTATCTGTAGAGCAAGATAACTCACCAGAGGTTTGTGCAATGATAGGAACAGCAGCAGCACTTGCAATATCAGATATTCCATTTGGAGGACCAACAGCAGCTGTTAATGTAGGATATGTAGATGATAAAATAGTAATAAATCCAACAGCAGAGCAAAGAGAACACAGTAGATTACGTTTAACTGTAGCTGGAACACAAGAAAAAATAACAATGATTGAGGCCGGAGCAGATGAAATACCAAATAGCACAATGTTACAAGCAATAAAAGATGCTCATGTTGAAATAAAAAAATTATGTGATTTTATATCGAAGATACAAGCAGAAATAGGAAAGCCAAAATTTGAATATCAATCATTTGCAACTGATAAAGATGTATATGAAGAGATAAAATCAAACTTCAAAGAAAGAATGTACAAAGATGTTCAAGAAGTTGATAAAACTGTAAGAGATACAAATATAGAAAAAATAACTGAAGATATAACAAATTATTTTATAGAAAAATATGGAGAAGAATCAGCAGAAGAAAAGAAAGCTGATATTGCAAATAGTGTTCATGATCTAGAAAAAGAATGTGTAAGAGAAATGATACTAGAAGAGCATAAAAGACCAGATGGTAGAAAAATAGATGAAATAAGACCACTATCTTGTGAAGTTGGAGTATTACCACGAGTACACGGAAGTGCTATCTTTACAAGAGGTCAAACACAGGTAATGTCAATAGTAACTTTAGGAATGAAAAGTGAAGAGCAATTATTAGATGGATTAGATGAAGAAACAGGAAAAAGATATATGCATCAATATAACTTCCCATCATACAGTGTTGGAGAAGCAAGACCATCAAGAGGACCAGGAAGAAGAGAAATTGGCCATGGAGCATTAGCTGAAAAAGCATTAGTTCCAGTAATTCCATCAGAAGAAGAATTCCCATATGCAATAAGAGTTGTATC
>ERZ859980.1105-NODE-1105-length-12265-cov-1.465438_pt1 | contig 12265 bp, 11 predicted proteins | sample MGYA00509984_ERZ859980 | MGnify/ENA primary metagenome ERZ859980 (study PRJEB30046, sample SAMN00715173) | human gut metagenome | study: EMG produced TPA metagenomics assembly of the A metagenome-wide association study of gut microbiota in type 2... | reverse complement strand
TTGCCCACACCCACAACCTTTAAAAAGGTTGACCAACTTTTATAATTAATTGGCAAATCAATTTGCTAAACCATAATTTGCCAACATAAAAATAAATTTCTATTGACTTTTATTCCAGTCACACTTTCTGCATTTTGCAATATTATGTAGTGTAAACAGAAAGGAGGCAAACGCTTATGTGTAACTTTTTCGGTAATGGCAACAACTGCTGCTCATGGGTTATTCTTCTTATAGTTATCCTTGCTTGTTGTGGCGGTAACGAGTCTTCTAACGGTTGTGGCTGCGGCTGCTAAAAATTAAGTATAAAAATAACCCCCTCAATTGTGAGGGGGTTAAATTCTGTTTGTCTATAAAACTATAATGCGATTATGCACTGTATGCAGACCATGAACCGTGGTTATTGTTTCCCTGAACAGGAGAAGTCTGGATTTAAGTAAATCCTGCATCCGCAATGTTCTTAAGTTCTTCTTTAATGTCGGTGTATTTCCAGTCAAGCAATGGAGAATAACACCGTAATAAAATTACACATACGACAAAATAAGCAAAAACCTCTTATTTGCGTATAAAATACATTTTAGCGCGTTTATCATAACAAAAATGTATTAAATTGGCAACCTGATTATTGCACAATAAGCGCAAAATGTTTTTGATTATTTTACTAATATTTTATATACTTAATCTTAAAATAAGCAAATATTTACGCAAATTATTTGTTTGTTTTATTGAGCAAGTATTTACAGATTTATAAAAACATTAATTTTATTTTGTCAATATATGTGTATTGAAATTTACCGATTTTGTAGTAAAATATCTTTATAGGAAGTGATAATATGAAAATCGGTCTTGTAGTTGAGGGTGGTGCGTCACGCACATTTTACTCCTGCGGCGTTATGGACGAAATGTTGAAAGAAAATATTTACGCCGATTATGTAATAGGAACTTCGGCAGGTATTTCCAATGCTGTGTCCTATGTTTCAAAACAAATCGGCAGAAACTATATAATAGGAACAAAATATTTAAACGATAAAAGATATATGGGAACAAAGTATTTGCTCAATCCCAAAAAGCGCTGCTACTTTAACCTTGATTTTATTATGGACGAAATTCCAAATAAACTTGTTCCCTTTGACTACGATACTTTTGCAAAATTTAAAGGTGATGTAATCGCAACTCTTACAAATATAAACACAGGCAAAACCGAGTATGTGCCTGTTTCACGCTATGACAGAAAATTTGAAATACTAAGAGCGACCTGCGCATTACCGCTGCTTTTTCAGCCGATTATAATAAACGGAAACGAATATCTTGACGGCGGAATTACCGACAGCATTCCGTTTAAACACGCTTTTGATGACGGCTGTGACAAATGCATAGTTATACTTACGCAGGCAAGGGATTACCGCAAAAAAGCCGACAAAACGCTCGAATTTTCCGCAAAGCGCTACAGAAAGAAACCTGAATTTGCAAAGGCACTTTTAAACAGACCGCAAATGTATAACAAACAGCTTGAAGATATAAAAATGCTTGAAGAACAGGGACTTGTTTATGTAATTGCGCCAAATCAAAGTCTTGGCATAGGCAGAACTGAAAGCAAACCCGAAATAATAGAAAAAATATACAAACAAGGTGAGTCAGATTTAAGAAAACACCTTGATAAACTTAGAAAATTTATTGAAAATTAAAGGTGTCCATTTATCTGAAATTGCAAAACAATTGTTCAGAAGAATGGGCAAACGGAAGAATTAGCATGGAGCAAATATGATACCTATTTATATGACGATTGCAAAGTTTTGAAAAATTTGCTTAACATACAAAATGAAGCTGATTTAAACTTAGCCATAAATACAAATTTAAAAATTATAAGCCTGTTCTGCACGAATACTTAGAAGATTAACTCTTATCTCTTGACTTTTTTACATTCATTTGGTACAATAGATTATGTTGCAACGGGATGTAGCGCAGCTAGCGCACACGTCTGGGGGGCGTGGTGTCGCAAGTTCAATCTTGTCATCCCGACCATTACACGCTAACCGCTCGGTCAGCGTGTTTTTTCTTACTGTAATCCTTTTTTATAATGAGGTGAACATATATGCAGATTTCAAGCAGATTTACTCTTGCCGTTCATATTCTTACCTGCATAAAAACTTTCGGTGACAGTAACAAGATTACGAGCGAGTTTTTGGCTGCAAGCACCAATGTTAATCCTGTAATTGTCCGTAAAATTATCGGGCAGTTAAAAAAAGCGGGTATTGTGGAAGTAGCACGGGGTTCGGGCGGTGCTGTTCTGGCAAAGCCTGAAAATGACATAAGATTTCTTGATATTTATAAAGCGGTAGATTGCGTTGGTGACGGCGAGCTTTTCCATTTTCACGAAAATCCTAACCCGCTCTGCCCCGTCGGGCGAAACATTCACGCCGTTCTTGACGACAGGCTCATAAAAGTCCAGCAGGCAATGGAAAAAGAGCTTGCGTCTGTTACATTAAAAGATGTTTTGGACGATACGCAAAATATAATAAAATCGCAACAATAAAATAATTTGATTAATAATAAGATTTTAAGTATTTTTCTCCTTTTTGAAAATTCTTAAAATCTTTTTTTATTTTTATCGTTGTAACTATTGACATTACAACAAGTTCGTGATAATATATCGTTGTAATCATTAATGTTACAACAAATTCAACACATAAATATTTTTACGGAGGTTTTATTATGAAAAAGACAGATTACAAAGAAATAAAATTAGAAAAAGGTACTATCTTTGAATATTCATTCGGTGAAGTAAAGTTATTGGTTTACCGTACAAATGACTTTATTGACGATGAAGCAATTATGCTTGTAAAAAACAACAAAACAGTTGTTATCGAATCGCCTTGCTTTAATGACAACATTGCAGAGCTTGAGCAGTTTATTAAAGATACAGGTACTCAAGTTGAGGGTGTTGTACTCGCTTATCATATGGGCGGCGGCACATTCTTGCCGAATGTAAAGAAATATGCTACTAAAAAGGCAAATACTTACGGCACTGTCGGTGGCGGTAAAGCTTTAGTAGAAAATTTCACAAAGGCTTTCGGCAATATCTTCGATTCATCAATTCACTCGGTTACAAATATTATCGCAGGCGACACATTAAAAATCGCAGATACCGAACTTAGCATTGTAGAAACTGCTGATGCTTTTGATATTGTTTTCCCTGAAATCAATGTTATTTACACTCATATGCTCGGTCACGATTGTCACTCCATTATCGCGGTGCAGCACATGCCGACGCAATGATTGCCGAACTTGAGGGCTATATTAACAAAAATTATGACCTTATCCTCACATCGCACTATGACCCGGAAGATACAAACGATGTAAAGACTAAGATTGACTATGTAAAGAATATTAAGTCTATTGCAAACAAGTCAGCCAATGCCGAAGAATTTAAGGAAAAAGTAAAGTCAGAATATCCGAATTACTCCGGACTTAACTACCTTGACATTACAGCCGGTGCATTTTTCCCCGCTTAATTAAATTTCTCTGCAATAAAAAAATTATAATCCATATTTAAAGGGCAGCCCATTATTTGGGCTGCCCTTTTGAGAAGTATAGTAGTGTCAGATATTCAAAATCGTAATTATTTTTCCTTCATATGTAAGCACATTACTTTCTTGCAAACTCTTTAATTCTCTCATCAATGTGCTTATATCCATTTGTAAATGGTCTGCGAGCTCCTGTCTTGTAAAAGGAATTTGTAATTTGTCACTTTTTTGCTCGCTTTTTAATTGTCGCAAATACTTAATAATTTTATTTTTCGAAAGAGATTCCGCATTAGCAATTATGCGCTGCATAACATTTTCTGTCATTCTGTAAAAAATACTGATAATGTTTTGCTGAACTCTGTTTTGTAAAAAAATAATTGACGGATCGGTTATTAAAAACGAATTTGTTTCAAGTGACAAAACAACCGATTTTTTCCTTGCCTCTACCGATACCGTCGGATACGGAGTATCGAGGCTTATGGCTATCAATTCGTTTCCGTCGGGTTCAAAATGATTTATAAATGTTTTCACACCGTCTATATTAGTTTCATAAGAAGCTATTGAACCGTATAAAACAAAAATTGATTTATCAAGTTCAACATTAAGTATTGCACCACGATTAAGTTCAAAAATCTTAAATTTAGTATTATATAGAAATTTCTCTATTTCATCATCGGTAAATCCACGAAAAAGTTGAGAATTTCTTAAATGCTCGATATTTTTTTCGATTTGATTCTCCATAAATATAAACAATACTCCTGATTACAAAATATATACTTAAGCTGTCAGATTGATAAAACCTGACAGCTTTATTATATCACTCTTATTTTTTATTTCAACGCAATTTTTAAAATCATCAGTTATTAACGGTATATTTTCCGTTTGAACTGCCCGAAATATAAAACTTAGCACTGCCTGTAACAGGAATATCAACAGTCTGACTGCTGCCATTGTTGAATATTACATATGTAGCGTCGCTTGGAATATCAATGGTATAAACACTCTGACCTAATTCATTTGTTGTTGACTTTGTCATTGATTTTCCCGGCCATGATGTCATTTTTGTATTGCTGTCAGACCAATAGTAGCAATTCACATTACCCCAGTTGTAGTTATCTGTAAATGTCATAGTATATTTGTCAGATACAGATGAAGTTGTAGGTTGGGTTGTCGGTGTCGGCGCTGTAGTAGGCTGTGTTGTAGGTTTAACCGTTGTCGGCTGTGTCGGAGCGATTCCGCCTTTGTATTGACCTACCTTGGCCTCACTGCTTGGCTGATTTGCAATGTACAGCATAATGTATGTAGCATCTCTGATATCAACAGAACCGTCTTCGTCAACATCGGCAGCAATCTTTTGTTTCTGATTAAATGTAATCGTTTCATTGATGTAAAGCTGAATTCCGGTTACATCGTTGATTGTAATTTTACCGTCCTGATTTGTATCACCGATAAGTACGCTTTCAGCAGGAGATGTAGTAGGCTGTGCTGTTGTAGGCTGTGCTGTTGTAGGCTGTGCTGTTGTAGGCTTTGCCGTAGTAGGTTGTGCTGTTGTACTCTGGGTCGGTACAGGCGGATAATAATCTTCAAAAGTGTGATTTGCTTTGAATATCTTTGTAGTGCCGTTGAGATTTAATCCCGGCTTTGCATCTGCAGGATAACGCTTGCTTGCAGAGTTTGTGCCGTCACTGAAAATAACCGCACCGTTTGCAAGTGAATCTGAAACTTCAATTACATAATAACCTGTAGAAGAATCCAAAGTCATTTTTTCGCCCGGCCATTTTGCATTAGAAACTGCATCTGAATAAATATAAGCATATATATTTGACCAGTTATAAGATGAATTGTCAAAGTAAATTTTTTGCGTTAATGTCGGGTCAACCTTTGTGTAAATGTAGGTTTTATCGGCTGAACCGTTGGCGTTGCTTGCCTTTACATTGATTGTTGTCTTTGTACCGTACGCAAGACCTGCGCCGATTGTAATTTTCGTACCGTCAGTGAATGACTGATATTTACCGCCGTCAACGGAATACTGCGAGCTTTCAGCGTTCTTGGTATTTAATGTAAGTGTGTAAGTTTCTGTTTCGTATGTAGAAGAACCCGGAGTTACACTTACCTTTGGCTTAGGATTTTCTTCCTCATAAATAACGGCAATACCGCTTGAGCCGACCTTACCGCTGATTGACGATGAAGTAACCGTAAATGTGTTGCCCGAAATTTTGTCAACATATGTACCCGGTTTTGCATAGCCTCCTCCGTTTTCAACAGAAACATTACCGCTGCCGCTGCCTTTTACAATAACAGCGCCGCCGTCTTTACGGGTAATTACGCTGCAGTCGTTTGATTTTTTATAACAATCGGCTTTTCCGTTCATGGCATTGTGGAATTTATTAACTTCCGCAACCTCACTGCTTGTAAAGTGAGTGCTGCCTTTTTCACCGATTTTTATATTATCTTTAATTTTTGATGACGGACGAGAAAAATAAAGAGCCGTTACTTCATTTTGGCTTGCCGCAACAGCATATGCACGGTCAATAACATTCTGGCTCATATCATTTGAATAGCCCCAATCTTTGTTATTTGACCATGTGTCATGGCTTTCGGCCCAATAAATGAGTTTATCGCAGGAAATACCACGATCACACCAGTTTCCAGACGAATCAGGTGCTTCACCGGAATTAAATGAATCACGCAGAGTTTTACCGTAATTGCTGTCGGTTACTGTAATATAGTCTGTATATTCTTTCATTATATCTTCATTTCCGGTTTCTCTGTCATCAGGACCGGTAAGAATTTCGCCATAGTTATATAAACCATACTTTGTTACCGAACTCCAGAAATTATCGCCCTCGCTCGGAACGCCAATATGTTTTGCTGCGTCCCAGCGAATACCGTCAACACCGACTGACTTTAATTCCTGCATATATTTTCCTACTTTTTGCTGAACATATGAATTTTCAGTTGCGATATCAGGCATACCGATTTCTCCGTGCGTTACCTGCCATCTGTTTTTCCAGTCAATACCGCCTCCAAAAGTATGCCAATACTTTGATGGTTTTAAATCATCTTCTATTCTTGAATGGTCGCCTGCAAGATGATTTGCTACAACATCAACTATTACCTTGATACCATAATTTTCGGCTTCTTTACATAGTGATTCCAACTCTGCCTTTGTACCGAGTTCGCTAGTACCTATATAAAATCCCAACGGCTGATACAACCACCACCATGTACCGGTTCCGCTGCCGGGCTGTGCAGGTGAAGTTTGAATTGTTGTAAAACCTGCCTCGGCAATATTATTTAATTCTGCCTTAATATCATTGTACTTCCAGTTAAAACAGTGCAAAATTACACCGTCCTGAATGTTGTCCATTAAATCGTAATCGCCGACAGAAACCGAATTTTCATCTGATACAACTGCCGCATTTGCCGACACCGCAGCTGTTGCAAAACAAGGCAACAACATACTTGCCGCAAGAGCCGCACTGATTATTCTTTTATTCTTTTTCACGCTTTTTCCTCCCGTAAAATGTTAATTTCAAAACCTAAAAACCATAAAATTACAAAAAGTTTCTAAATAATTGCCTGCTAAACAAAAATCACCTCCAAAAACAAGGCATAATAACAGTATTTACTATTTATTATAATAATTATTTTTTCCCTTATATAATGGTAAATACGAATGTTTGTCTTAAGAGGAATAAAATTTAACCGTTATTTTTTGTTCATTTTCACAAACAAGTTCTTAATATCAGCAAAATTTAATTTATAATATCAATTATAATACAAAGCTATGTTAAATTAATTAAAAAGCTTCTGTCTTAATATATTGGAGCAACAATAATACATTACTGTTTAGCGGAATACTTCGTCAGGTAATTATAAAAGTTTGGTAGACAATAATTCACCCCGATTTTTGATAACAAAACAAAACACCCGACTATGGCGTATAACCATAGTCAGGCATTTAATAAATTCTGTTATTATTTCACAAATTTACCGAGAATATCGAATTTTCCGATAATAGGGAGCTTTTTGCATTTACCCTGTACTGCGTTTACAATACCGTAAATTGCAAGAACAATAAAAGCAATTGACAAAATTGTGTTTATAAAACCGAGTATTGTAAGCAAAACTCCGCCTACTCCAAAAATAATACTTCCACGGAATATGATGCTTATAATTGTGGCTAAAATATAGTAAATAATAGCCTGTGCAACAGATAAAACAGTAATATTCAAACCCTGTGTTGCATGAAATCTTGCGTACTTTGAATCCTTTGCCGCAAAAATAGGTACAAGTACAAGCAAACCGATATAAGCAAGCACTGCCATAACCTTGTTTTCTTTGATATCCATAGGATCAAACTCTGCTGTAACATCATCACTGTTCAAAAAGTTGTTCTGCTGTGTGCCGTACTGGTGCTGTTGAGTCTGCGCCTGCGAAGTTGTGTCATAAACGGGTGTTCCGCAATGTGAGCAGAATGTTGCTCCGTCCGGAATACTGTTTCCGCAATTTTTACAAAAAGCCATTGTTTTTACTCCTTTTTCTTTAAATACCTCATTAATTATTAAAATTAACATTATCTATGATATAATATATCGCAAAATATGTCAAGTAAATATCAAAAATGGCAACTAAACATAAATATGTGTTTAGCCGCCATTTTATCTATATTGCTTTAAGAATAAGCATTAATTACTTAAAATACTTAACGCCGCTTTCAAAGATAAGCTGATCCTTAGCAAACGGAACATTCTTGTAAAGGCTGTCGCCCTTTCTTTCGCTGTGGCCCATTTTTCCTAAAATTCTGCCGTCAGGTGAAGTAATACCCTCAATAGCGCATACGGAACCGTTTACATTATATGTAATGTCTGCACTTGGATTACCGTTAAGGTCAACATACTGTGTAGCAATCTGACCGTTTTCGGCAAGCATCTTAACTGTTGCCTCGTCAGCCATAAATCTGCCCTCACCGTGCGACACAGGAATAGCAAATACATCGCCTGCATTTACACTTGCAAACCAAGGTGACTTAACGGAAGTAACTCTTGTGTAAGCCATATGAGAGATATGTCTGCCGATTGTGTTGAATGTAAGTGTCGGGTCGGTTGGCTTAAGTTCTCTGATTTCGCCGTAAGGTACAAGACCGAGTTTGATAAGTGCCTGGAAACCGTTGCAAATACCGAGCATAAGACCGTCACGGTTCTTGAGCATCTCATTTACAGCGTTCGCAATTCTTGGATTACGGAAAGTAGTAGCAATAAACTTACCTGAACCGTCAGGCTCGTCACCGCCGGAGAAACCGCCCGGGAACATAATCATCTGTGACTTAGAAATGATTTTCTCCATAGCCTTGATTGTTTCTTCGATATGAGCGGATGTAAGGTTCTTTACGATAAGGAGTTCAACATTTGCGCCCGCTTTTTCAAAAGCTCTTGCAGAGTCAACCTCGCAGTTTGTACCCGGGAATACAGGGATAAATACTGTAGGTTTAGCAGTCTTAATTGCAGGTGAACTTGTGTTTCTCTCTGTAAAGAGCGGAATATCAACCGCAATTTCAGGGCACTCTGCCTTTGTCGGGAATACCTTTTCAAGCGGAGCAGTCCACTTTTCGATAAGTGTATTTACATCACAGCAACACCGTTTACTGTAACCTTGCCGTCGTCTGTAACTGTACCGAGGTCATAGCTTACTACACTGTTGTCAAGTTCCGCACCGTCTGCAAGCTCAAGAACAAGTGAACCTGAAAGAGGGGCGAAAAGCTCGTCATTTGTGAGTTTATTTGTAAATTTAAATCCATAGCCGTTACCGAAACAAGCCTTACATACGCTTGCGGCCGCACCGCCCTCTTTAACAACAGATGCAGAAAGCACCTTGCCCTCGTCAAAGAGTTTGTAAACAGCCTTGTACATAGCGATAAGCTTGTCCCAATCAGGCATAAGAGTTTCTTTATTTTCAGGAACAGGTACATAAATAACCTTTGAACCTACATTTTTGAACTCGGCTGATACTGTCTTGCTTGCCTTTGTCATAGCAACCGCAAAACTTACGAGTGTAGGCGGAACATCAATTGTTTCAAATGTACCCGACATACTGTCCTTACCGCCGATTGACGGAATACCGAGTTTAAGCTGTGCTTCCATTGCACCGAGAAGTGCAGCGGCAGGTTTACCCCAACGCTCCGGTACATCTTTTAATCTTTCAAAATATTCCTGGAATGTAAGGCGTGCTGTAAGTGGGTTGGCACCGATAGCAAGAAGTTTTGAGAGTGACTCAACTACTGCGTATGCCGAACCGTGGAACGGACTCCAGCGTGAAACACCCGGAATAAAGCCGTAGCTCATTGCTGTAGCGTCATCTGTTTCGCCTTTTTCAAGCGGAATCTTAGCGGCCATAGCCTCCTGCGGAGTAAGCTGGTTCTTACCGCCGAACGGCATAATTACTGTTGCGGCACCGATAGATGCGTCAAAACGCTCTGAAAGACCGATCTGTGAGCAAACCTCAAGACGAGCCATATTTTCTTCAAGTGCCTTGTCGGCAGCATATCCTTTAATACAGCAGGACAAGCCTTACGGTAGCAATCCTCTGCCTTTGGTGCTGTAATATAAGCTGATGAAAGCTGTGTAACACCGTTTGTATTCAAAAATTCACGGCTGAGGTCAACAATCTTGTCGCCTCTCCATGTCATTGTAAGTCTTGGGCTTTCTGTAACAATTGCGACTGCTGTAGCCTCAAGGTTCTCTTTTTCTGCCTCGGCAATAAAGGTTTCTACATCCTTTTTGTCAAGAACAACAGCCATTCTCTCCTGGCTCTCTGAAATAGCAAGCTCTGTACCGTCAAGACCGTCATACTTCTTAGTTACCTTGTCAAGGTCAACTGCAAGACCGTCGGCAAGCTCACCGATAGCTACGCATACACCGCCTGCACCGAAGTCGTTGCATCTCTTAATAAGTTTAGCAACCTTAGGGTTACGGAACAAACGCTGAATCTTACGCTCTGTAGGCGGGTTACCCTTCTGAACTTCCGCACCGCAGGTTTCAATAGAGCTTTCTGTATGAGCCTTTGAAGAACCTGTTGCACCACCGCAGCCGTCACGACCTGTTCTGCCGCCTAAGAGTACGATAATATCATCAGGGAGCGGAACTTCACGAATTACATTTTCCTTGGTGATGCGCCGATAACTGCACCGATTTCAAGTCTTTTTGCTACATAGCCGCTGTCATAAAGCTCTGTAACCTGACCTGTTGCAAGACCGATCTGGTTGCCGTATGAGCTGTAACCGTTAGCCGCACCTGTTGTAATTTTTCTTGATGGGAGCTTACCGGGCATTGTGTCCTTTACAGGAATAGTCGGATCTCCCGAACCTGTAACACGCATTGCCTGATATCATATGAACGGCCTGAAAGCGGGTCACGGATAGCACCGCCAAGACAAGTAGCTGCGCCGCCGAAAGGCTCGATTTCTGTCGGGTGGTTATGGGTTTCATTCTTAAACTGAACGAGCCACTGCTCTGTTTTGCCGTCAATAGTTACAGGAACTTCGATTGAGCAAGCGTTAATCTCTTCGCTCTCGTCAAGGTCAGGAATAAGACCTTTTTTCTTAAGTGACTTCATACCGATAAGAGCCATATCCATAAGAGATACGATTCTCTTTGTATCTTTTCCGTAAACCTCGTCACGGGTAGCATAATACTCATTGAGAGCGTCCTCGATTATCGAACCGAGAGCTGCCTTTTCAACTTCGATTTTCTCAAGTTTTGTAAGGAAAGTTGTGTGACGGCAGTGGTCAGACCAATATGTGTCAATAACACGAAGCTCTGTTACACTCGGGTCACGCTTTTCTGTATCTCTGAAATAGTCACGGCAGAACTTAAGGTCTGACAATGTCATAGCAAAGCCCATTGAGCCGTAATACTTTTCCATTTCTTCGTCGTTAAATTTTATAAAGCCTTCTACACGCTTAACATCGGCAGGAACAGGAGTTGCAATGTCAAGTGTCTGCGGCTTTTCAAGAGAGGCAAGACGGCTCTCTACAGGGTTGATGAGGTAATCCTCAATCTTTTTAAGGTCATCATCCGAAATATCACCTGTTACGGCAACAACTCTTGCTGTAAGCACCTTGCAGCGTTCGCCCTGTGTAAGAAGCTGTACGCACTGCTCGGCAGAGTCGCCACGCTGGTCATACTGACCCGGGAGATATTCCATTGCAAATACCTTCCAGCCGTCCTCAACAGGAAGTGTTTCCTCATAAATAACATCCGCATTCGGCTCTGAAAGAATAGTGCCTTTTGCTGCGTTGTACTCGTCGAGTGAAAGTCCCTCAATATCATATCTCATAATGTATCGAAGGTCGGTAACATTTCTCATACCAAGGTTGTGGCGAATGTCCCACAAAGTCTGCTTTGCAAGAACATTAAAGCCATCTCTTTTTTCTACAAAAATTCTGATTACGCCTGACATAGAAGCTCGTCCTCCCGTAAAAATCATATTATTTTAATAATACCACAAAAGCATTTTTTCTTTTTTCGATAAAGTAATTATAAAAATAATTGACGAATAAAATCGTATAAAATTGGTATAAGCAAAAAATTGTCGGTATATAATCCATTAATGTGCATTGTAGGTTATAAAGTTTAGTTTAAAAAAAGTGATAATTTTTGAAAGGGAATTTGAAAGGGAAATAATTAAAAGACTTATTTTGCCAAGTACAAATTTTATTAGGAAAATAAAAGTTAGAGGTTCCAA
>ERZ859980.1093-NODE-1093-length-12383-cov-1.263709_pt1 | contig 12383 bp, 17 predicted proteins | sample MGYA00509984_ERZ859980 | MGnify/ENA primary metagenome ERZ859980 (study PRJEB30046, sample SAMN00715173) | human gut metagenome | study: EMG produced TPA metagenomics assembly of the A metagenome-wide association study of gut microbiota in type 2... | reverse complement strand
TGCATATATGCTCAACAACAGCCCAGGCTATTGATAAACCATCGAAGGTACTTGTACCTCGTCCAATTTCGTCCAATATTAAAAGGCTGTTTGCAGTAGCATTTCTTAAAATATTTGCCACTTCCGTCATTTCAACCATAAATGTACTTTGTCCACTTGCCAAGTCATCTGAAGCACCTACTCTTGTGAAAATCTTATCGCATATAGAAATATTAGCTTCTTTTGCAGGTACAAATGAACCTATTTGAGCCATTAAAACTATTAAGGCTGTTTGTCTCATATAAGTTGACTTACCTGCCATGTTAGGACCTGTTATAATGGACAATCTGTTTTTGTTTGTATCTAAAAATGTATTATTTGATATAAACATATTGTCAGGTATCATTTTTTCAACCACAGGATGTCTGCCGTCTTTTATGTCAATAACACCTTTTTCATTTATTTTTGGTTTTACATAGTTATTATGTTCTGCAACATAGGCTAAAGAAGCAAAAACGTCAATTTTCGCTATGGCTTTTGCAGTCATTTGAATTCTGTTAATCTGATTATAGATTTCATCTCTTACTGATGTGAAAATATTATATTCCAATGAGAAAAGCTTATCTTCAGCACCAACAATAATTTCTTCCAGTTCTTTTAATTTGTCAGTTGTGTATCTTTCTGCATTAGTTAAAGTCTGCTTTCTAACATAATAATCAGGCACAAGATTTTTAAAGGAATTGGATACCTCTATGTAATAACCAAATACTTTTTAAATTTGATTTTTAATTTGGTTATGCCTGTTTTTTCTTTTTCCTGAGATTCTAAATCAGCAAGCCAACCTTTGCCTTCTGTTTTAGCAGAGCGTAACTTATCAATTTCTTCATTAAAACCGCTTCTTATGATACCGCCTTCCTTTATATTAATCGGTGGATCATCTGTAATTGAATTAGTAATTAACGAAGTTATATCCTCTAATGTATCAAGTTGCTCATATAATTCTATAAATAAAGGTGATTTAAAATCCTTTATAATATTCTTAATATGCGGCAACATCTCCAATGACGTTTTAAAAGCGATTAAGTCTCTTGGTTAGCTGACTTGTAGGAAATCTTACTAAGAAGTCTTTCCAAGTCATAAATTGGAGATAAATACTCTCTTAATTCGTCTCTTGTTATAATGGATTTATTTAACTCTTCAATTACTTTTTGTCTGTTGATTATTTTTTCTTTAGAAATTAGTGGCTGTTCAATGTATCCTCTTAAAGTTCTGGCACCCATTGCTGTTTTTGTTTTATCAAGTACCCATAAAAGTGAACCACGTTTTTGTTTTTCCCTTAAGGTTTCACATAACTCAAGATTACGTCTTGTAGATGTATCAAGAATCATAAATGTACTTGTTGAATAAGGTACTAACTTAGATAAATGTGTTAATGAATTTTTCTGTGTTTCATACAAATATTTAAGTAAGGAACCTGATGCTATAACACCAAGTGACATTTCAGAAATTCCAAGACCTGATAAGTCCATGATTCTAAAATGATCTTTTAAAACTTCTGAACAGTTATTTTCGTCAAAATACCATTCTTCCAGCTCAAATACTGAAATGGAAAGTCTGTTCTTAATATCGTCAATATCCATACCGCACATTAAAAATGCATGATTACAGATGATTTCAGTAGGCATGAATTTATTGATTTCATCAAGAACATTTCTTTCAGAATAAACTTCTGTTACATAATAATCACCTGTAGTAACATCAGCTATTGATATGCCAAACTTACCACCGATATACGCAATTGACATTAAGTAGTTGTTTTTGCCTTCGTCCATTGCAGTAAGGTTTAAATTAGTACCCGGTGTAACAATTCTTGAAACTTCTCTTTTTACTAAGCCCTTTGCAAGTGCAGGATCTTCTGCCTGTTCTACAATACAGACCTTATAACCTCTTGTAACTAATTTATTTATATACATGTCAACGGCATGGTAAGGAACACCGCACATTGGTGCCCTCTCCTCTAAACCACAACTTTTACCTGTTAAAGTGATTTCCATAACTTTTGATGCTTCTAAGGCATCGTCAAAAAACATTTCATAGAAATCTCCTAAACGATAGAAAATTATACAGTCTTCATGCTGTTTCTTTGTTTCTAAGTAATTTTTCATCATTGGTGTAAGACTTTCAAAATGATTGTCCCACACATCTTTCATCATTTGCGGTAAACTCATAACTATCTCACTATTTCTCCCATATAATAAAATCCTTTAGCTTCGTTTAATCTAACATTTACAAGCTGACCAATATCTTCTTTGTTTCCTTCAAAGTGAACAACTGCATTATTACTTAATCTTCCTGTAACGTAGCCAGGAATCTTTTTGTTTACTTCTTCTATTAAAACTTCCTGAACAGTCCCCTGATATTTTTCAGTTTTCTTTTTTGAAATTTCATTAACTACTGCAAGTAATCTGTCAAAACGGTCTTTAATAACATCATCACTTACCTGATTTACCATTTTTGCAGCAGGTGTTCCTGAACGCTTTGAATAAATAAATGTAATGCTGATTCATATTCAGCCTGTTTTACAACGTCAAGGGTTTCAAGGAAATCTTCTTCTGTTTCTCCCGGAAAACCTACAATTATATCTGTTGAAATCCCAATATCAGGTATTGCTTCTCTAAGTTTTCTTACTAATTCTAAATATTGTTCTTTAGTGTAATGTCTGTTCATTTTTTGAAGCAAAGCTGTGCTACCTGATTGAAGTGGTAAATGCATCTGCTTACAAATCTTTTTAGATTTTGCCATTACTTCAATTAATTCATCTGATAAATCCTTTGGATGTGATGTCATAAAACGGATTCTCTTTAAGCCGTCTATTTTCTCAACCTGCTCTAATAACTGAGCAAATGTAATAGGATTTTCAAGATTTTTTCCATAAGATTTACATTCTGACCTAAAAGCATGATTTCTACAACTCCATTGGCAACTAAATCCTTTATTTCGTTAATAATATCTTCAGGATTTCTACTTCTTTCGCGACCTCTTACATAAGGAACAATACAGTAACTGCAAAAATTATCGCAACCATACATAATATTAACGCCTGATTTAAAGTCATACTTTCTAACAGCAGGTAAATCTTCTACAATTTCTGTTGTGCCATCCCAGATATCTTCGATTTTGTGACCGCTTATTAATCTTTCATATAATAATTCAGCTAATAAAAATACATTATGTGTACCAAAAATCAAATCAATAAACTTGTAGCTTTTATTTAATTTTTCCACAACCTGTGGCTCCTGCATCATACAACCGCAAAGGCCGATAATCATATCAGGGTTCTTCTCTTTAATTTTTGAAAGATATCCAAGTCTGCCATAAATTTTTAAATTGGCGTTTTCTCTTACGGTACATGTGTTATATAAAACTAAATCAGCATGCTCATCTTCTGTTTCTTCGTAGCCAATTTCAGTAAGAATACCAAGAAGTTTCTCTGAATCCTTGAAATTCATCTGGCAACCGAATGTACAGACACACGCTGTTAATTTTCTTCCTAAAGCAGCCTCTTTTGCCTTGATTATTTCTTTACATTTATTAATATAATATTGTTGCTTTTCGCTTTCGCTTGTAAAACTCATATAAATCTCCTATTTTATCTTTTTAGTTATTACTTATTATTTCATTTACGGGAACATCATGTAACTCGGTTGGAATTTCATCAAACACCTGAAAATCATACGCTACACCAATTGAATGACAACTGCTATTTCTAAGATATCTGTCGTAAAATCCACCTGCCTGACCTATTCTTTCCCCTTTAGTCGAAAAAACCACTCCGGGAACCAAAATTAAGTCGGCACTAGGTGCAATTTTTGAGTTGCTTGGCTCCGGAATGTTATATAGACCATTTTCAAATTTATCATTTTTGTTTATTGCAGCAAAGTACATTTGTCCGTTTTTATTGACAACTTTAGGGACTGCCACAGTTTTATCTGCCAATAGTGCATCCCTTATAACTAAACTCAAATCAACCTCATTTTGAATTGCCATATAACAATAAATACACTTGCTTTCTTTGTAAAACTGACTGTTAATAATCTTATTACAGATAATATTACTTTTTACCTGTATATCACTTTCAGTCATTTTTAATCTTTTCTGTTTTATTTCTTTTCTTAATCTGCTTTTTTCTTCACTAATATTCATCTTAATGCTTTCTTCTTGGCTCTACTTTTGAAATTGAACCGTCAGGATTCTTGATTCTAACATTATCAAGATTAGCTGACAGATTATTAATGATAGCCATTCTATATTCTGTTCTAAGCTGTTTTTGTTCTTCAATTTCTTCAGGGGTAAGTCCTGTTTCTTTTGATTTATGATATAACTCGTTAATTCTGTTTATTTTTTCCTTGTCCATTTATTTTAAAAATATATATGATGTATTCTTATCTGAGGTAACACATCCTATATACTCTCCTTTCTCCTGTAAAATTACTTTTTTGTTTGGGAACTTGTGGATGCAAACCACCTGAAATTCTTTACCAAACAATGTTTTTTCTGTTGTTGTTGAAATCACTGTATTTTATTTACAAATCTAATATCATATTCTTCTGAATAAGTTGCATCAATTTCGTTGGAAATTAAATTGAAAAATTGAGTTCCTGATGCAGTATTCATTATCATATATGGTATATCTTCTATTACTGTTGCATTTTTTAGAAGATATTCTCCTGAAGTTGTCTTATTAATACATGTATATATTTCTTTTGTTTCAATGTCATAGAAAATAATATTCTCGTCATTACTTTCGTAATTTACTTTCGAATAAATCAAAAAGTTTTCTATGATTTTTGCACTTACAATTGTTGTGTCATAATATGCCTGATCTACAGCATTCATTATTAAATTAGACTGGTCAAGCTGTAAGTCACTTATAAACTGCTGTATGTTTAAAACAAATAATGATTCAACTGCTGCCTCTTCTTTTGTAAGATTCTCATGTCTGTTATTTTCCGCAACAGAATAGCCAGTTTTCATTATACAGCTTTTTTCATTATATGGAAGAATAAATTCAATTCCATTTTTTACTAAATTTTCATCTTTAATGAAAATCTGTTTATTTTTATCAAAATTAAATAAAATAAGTGAATAATCAAAAAACTCTTTTAAAATTCCGTTTTTGCTGATTCTTGGAAGAGCTCTTTGTATTATAAGATTTGACTCATCCAATATAAAAATCTTAATCTGCTTATTGTCAGGATATAAATTAATATTATCCTTCAAAGATATTATTTTGGTATGGGTATGATCTGTAATGTTGTATCTTACAATACTAAACACATATGTACCGTCATGCATGTCAGAATATTCTGTAAAATATAAGTATTCTGATTCATTTTGGCAATTAGTAATATTAAACACATCTACTTTGTCAGAAAATGGCATAACTTCTTTTCTTACATTTTCCTCTAAATAATATAGATAATATCTTACCTTTGGTAAATTAGTAAAAGGACCCTGTTCGTATTCTTTTTCTAAAACAATGTCATCCTTTATATGTAATCCGTTGAAGTATTCTGACTGCGCTAAAAAACGTATATTCATAATGCCTCTCCTTAACTAACAAAATCTATGTATGTTGTTATTTGGTTCTTTTAAAATTAATAAACCCAATAACCTTTCTAATTATTCACATACATCTTTATATAATACTACATATTTGTAAAAAAGTCACTTTAAAACAGCTTATACGAAATATTTGCAAAATATTAAAACAACCTATACGAAATATTTTAGTATCTTACACGCAATAATTTTTTATAATTTCTTCAAAAATTTTCATGCCGTCAATGGCAGCAGATGTAATTCCACCTGCATAACCGGCTCCTTCTCCTGCAGGAATTAGCCCTTTTATATTTGAATTAAAGTTTTCATCACGTGTAATTCTAATTGGTGATGATGTTCTTGTTTCTATAGCTGATAAAACAGCATCATCATCGTTAAAATGTTCTATTCTTTTTCCAAAAGCTCAATTCCTTCAATTATGGATTCAACAATGAAGTTAGGAAAAATGTTGTTTAAGTTAGATAATGTATACTTACCTTTTATGTTTGGTGTAATTGTACCTAAATCTGTTGTTTTAACATTATTCTTGAAATCTCCATATTTTTGTAATGGAACTAAGCCAGCTCCTTCTTTGTAGGCTTTTCTTTCAAGAGCACGTTGGAAATCAATCCCTGCTAAGGGACTATCTCCATCAAAGTCATTTGGAGTAACTGTAACAACAATTGCACTGTTGGCATTTTCTCCATCTCTTTTGGAGTAACTCATGCCATTAACAACTTTCCCACCTTCTTCTGAAGAAGAATCAACAACAAAGCCACCTGGGCACATACAAAACGAATAAACACCTCTGTTTGCTGTTGTTGTATGAGTAAGTTTATAATTTGCCGCACCTAATCTGTCATCAGGAAAACCATACATACTATTATTAATTGTACTCTGTTTATGTTCTATTCTTACACCTAGCGCAAACGGTTTCTGTGTCATTTCTACACCGTTGTTATATAACATTTCAAATGTGTCTCTTGCACTGTGACCAATTGCCAGAATACAAAGGTTTGTCTCAATTACTTTTTTGCTACTTAAAATAACCCTGCTAAGTTTACCATTTTCACATTCAAAGCCTTCAAACCTTGTATCAAAGTAAAACTTACCACCTTTTTCCTTGATAAAATCTCTCATGTTTTTTACAACATTTTTCAATACATCTGTTCCAATATGTGGCTTGGCTTCATATAGAATCTTTTCGTTTGCACCAAATTTAACAAAAGTTTCAAGAACAAATTTTATTCGGTTTTGTTTATCTTTAATGCCTGTGTTTAATTTACCATCAGAAAAGGTTCCGGCTCCCCCCTCACCAAATTGGACATTGCAGTTTGTATTTAAAACGCCTGTGTTCCAAAAGTCTTCTACGATTTTTGTTCTGTTTTCGACCATACTGCCACGTTCTATAATAATAGGTTTGTAGCCATTAAGTGCAAGAAGATATGCACAAAACATACCTGCTGGTCCAAAGCCAACAACTACAGGTGAAAAGGTGATTCTTTTCGTGCCTGAAATTTCGTATGTATATTCTTTTTCCTTTGTAATTATCTGCACGTCTTTTCTTGTTTTGTTATATTCTTTTACATACAAACCAATAACATATACCTTATGTATTTCCGCTTTTTTTCTTGCATCTATGGATAGTTTTATTATTTTCCAACTACTGACTTTATCTTTTGAAAGACCTGCCTTTTTGAGAGCTTTTTTAAAGGCTGTTTTTTCATCTTCTGTTATGTCAACTTTTATGTTCGATACCTGTAATAGTTTCATTAGTTACAATTTCCTCCTGCAATAAGTCCTGTACACCAGGCAAAATGAAGATTATAGCCACCGCAGATTCCATCTACATCCAACATTTCACCAACAATATATAAATTAGGTGATAATTTAGATTCCATGGTTTCAGCATTGATTTCGGATGTATCTACACCACCTGCTGTTACCTGGGCGTAATTAAAACCTCTTTTTTTATCAATAATAACGTTATAATTCTTAATAGTATTAATAAGACTTTCAATGTTTTCTGTTGATAAATCTTTTGCCTTAATTTTCTTTAAACCTGATTTCTCACCTAAAACTGATGCCAGTTTTTCATTATATAAGCCTTTAAGTATTTTTTCAGTTGCTAAATCTTTGTATATTTTTGAAAATTTTAATATTATTTCTCTTAATTCATTTGTAGAAAAATCAGGTGCAAAATCTATTACCAAATTATCATTTGTTTCTAATGTTCTGCTTATATTAAAAACCGGAATCCCTGATACACCATAATCTGTTATTTGAATTTCACCGGTGTGCTTATAATTTTCCTTTGAAACTGTACCTTTTACTCTTACGCCTGAGCTTTTTGTGAGAATATCTTTTTTTATTACAAGAGCTGTAAGAGCTGGAGAAAGTTTTGTTATAGTGTGCCCAAACTTCATGGCTAATTCATAACCACTTCCATCAGAGCCTGTAACTTCATAACTTTTTCCACCTGTTGCCAAAATCAAATTATCACATTCCAAAGGTATACCTATATCAACAACATATTTCCCATTAATCTGCTGTATACTATTAATATTATTGTTAGTTTTGATTTTAACACCAAGCTCCATGGCATATTCTCTTAAAAATTCACATACGGTCTGCGCCTGCATACTTGAAGGATAAATATAGCCGTTTTTCGACATTGTGCATATACCAATATTTTCAAAAAAACTTCGTATATCATCAGGTGAATAAGCTTCTAATACTTTTTTAATAAAAGAACTGTTGCCATAAAACTTATTCTCATCCATAGCCTCATTAGTAATATTACAACGACCGTTTCCTGTTATAAGTATTTTTTTCCCTACCTGTTTGTTATGTTCAATTACCGTAACACTAGAGCCAGCATTAGCAGCAGCTATCGCTGCCACCAGACCTGATGCTCCTGCACCAATAACAATTGTTTTCATTTATTGTCCTTTCATCAACTGGTGTTTGCCTCGAGAAATTTAAACAGTTCCTCAGAGCTTTCAACATAAATACCATTTATAATTATTTTTCTATCTTTTAAAGACATATTCGATATGTTTATGTCCGTTTCAGCAATTTCTGTTTCTTTATCACCTTTATATACATACAAAATATTATCTTTTGCAATAAGCCAGTAGCCTTCTTTTTTATTTTCATTGTTAGCTTTAACCGCATCAGACTTAATGGCTACATTTTTCAAATCTGAAGTTCCCATTTTGTATCCACATAAATATGAAATACTGAATCCAACAACAAAATAATTAAATAAAAAATATATGCACGCTTATTCATAAATTACCACTCCTTTTATCTGATAAAATATTCCTTTACCTGCATATATTTTTTACAATATTTGTATATTTATACCTTAATTATTTCAATAATCTGAATTTCTTCAAAATTCTTACAATCTGATTTCCCTTTGGCATAGAATACAACTCATCCTCAGTTATTGTCTTAGTAAATACTAAAGAAACAGCATATATTACCACTGCAATAAGTATTGATAAAACTGTCCAAATGAAATTAGATGGTAGAATCATCATTCCAAGTTTGTAAAATACTAAACAGAAGATACCCATTATGGCTGAACAAACAAATGGGCAAACTAAAGTGTAATGTACTTCCTGTTTGTAGCCAAGGTATTTCTTAATGGAAAATGAGTTAAGTACCGCAACTGTCATTGCAAATGTAAAGTCTCCAATTACAACGGCATATATACCAAGTCTGAATACTAATAAAAGTATCAGTAAGAAAATAATGTGTATACCAAGTGATATTGCCGAGTTTCTTATTGGCACATTTAATTTATCTATACCCTGTAATATTGCATTACTGATTGTTGATAAACTAAAAGCTACTACAGTAAAAATACTGAAAATCATAATAATTGATGTGTATTCAACTTTTTCACCAAATAAAAGTGAGTTAATTGGCCCACCTAAAACTGATAATCCCATACCACAAGGAAATGCAATTAACATTGAGAACTTCTGTGCTAACATAACTTTGCTTTTAACGACTACTTTGTCCTTTGCTATATACGACCTAACTAATGATGGTACAATGGCCGTCGACAGGGAAGAGGCTATTGCTATTGGCATTGTAGTCAAAAGTCTGTAATAGCCTGAATAAACGCCCCATGCAGAACTATTAGTTGTTCCACTTACGTGGAAGACACTTGACATTATATTCTGATATATTGGGGTGTCCAAAAGATTTCCAATATTGTATATTGTTGTACTAAACAAAACCGGAGTAATTGTTAAAAGAATAACTTTGGTAATCTGACCATAGCTGTCCTGGACTCCTGTTCTGTCTTTTTTCATTTTTTTGCGGAAATAATTTCTATTTACATATACTATAAAGAACATAAAAATCAATGCAATTAAAGCACCTGATAATGTTCCTAATGTTCCCCCGGCAGCAGCATAAGAACCTTTTAATACTTTCTGCTCACTGGCAATTTTTGATAAAGTATAACCGTAGGCACCTAATTCATAAGCAGCTATAACACTGACTACGGCATTTACTATCTGCTCAAAAATCTGCGAAACAGCAGTTGGAACCATATTGCCCATACCCTGAAAATAGCCTCTTACTACACCTAAAACACAGACAATTGTAAGGGTTGGTGCCAATACTCTTAATGCTATTGCTATTGGTGGCTGTTTGTAAACTCCTGCAATGAAATCTGCTCCAAAGAACAAGAATAGTCAAAGGCAAGTCCTATAAAACCGCCATAAAATAATGCTCCCATAAAAACCTTGTGAGCATTTTTATATTCCTTTTTTTCAAGCTTTTCAGATACTATCTTTGATACGGCTAATGGCATACTTTGTGATGATAGCAAAATCAACACATTGTAAAACTCAAAAGCTATGCCATAATATCCTAAACCAACATCTCCTAAAATTCTGTTTAAAGGTATTCTATAAATTAATCCTATTACACGAACAAGTATACCTGCCATTGCCAAAATACTGCCCTGTATTATAAAACTATCTTTTTTAGACTTACTACTCATTTTTTTATCTTCCATTTTCCTTATGTTATTGTCTTGTTATATTTGGTTGTTTATTTTGAAATTTTAAAATTAGCTTTGTCATCATTTCCCACAACGCATATCCATGTCTTACCTGTGTTTAATGTTATTTCTTTTCCATTCTTATCAAGGTATTTTGTTCTGCCTGTCATTTTTTTTCTTTTGACCAGGTAATTTTTTCGGCTTTGCCATTTGTAATAAACCAGCCACTACCCTTGCCTGTTAGAGTAATATCCAAGCTCTTATTATCAGGATATAATGTATAGTTTACAAACTGAACAATAATGTTAGAACAATGTAACTGCTTCTTGTTCTGATCATCAATATGCTTCTGGTTATATTGATATCTGTAATATTGACCGTCTTTTTTGTTATATACAAAATATGGATGATTTATTCTATAACCAATTTCAATTTTTTTAGCTGTTTTTTTACTGTCTAAAGCAATCTTGCTGCCACTTTTTGCAAAGTTGAAATGAGATGTATATTTTTTCTTGTATGAAGTTCTATATTTAAACTTTTTAATTGCAGAATTAAGTCCTTTTCCTGATGTAAAACAGTTATGAGGGGCAACTCTGTCTGATGTACGATAAAAAGCTGACTCAGCATTTAGTGAACCTACTTTGTCAATTGAACCACTTTTTAAATAATCAAGTGCATATTTTGACTGTCCAAAGTGACTGTAAATAGCATCCCACTCATTTGCAAAGGCACAATAATATATTCTGCAGCTTCTAACCGAACCCATTTTCTTGAGTTTTGAATAATTTTCAAAAATGCCCATAATTCTTGTAATTGAGCCTTCTACCGGTGCTTCATAACATACATCTGCATTATAAATCCTGAATGTGGAGTTGCGTTAATAATATTGTTATACATTAAAGCAACAGGTCTTTTATTGGCAATAGATTTCTTAACATACTCTCCTGTTAATTTACTAATTACCTTGCCTGCATTTGGATCTGCTGTAGTTGTTTCAGTAACTGTTGTCTGTTCAGGTGTTGTTGTAGGCGTATTTGTCTGCTTTTTGGCACTACCAAACACAACTGCAAGAATAACACCAACTATTATTACTGCAACTAAAATTGTTATAGCTATGATTTTGTTTCTCTTCATAATTACTCCCTTGTTATTCCTAAATTATTTAAAATTTCTTTTTGCTTTTGTTCCATTTCCATTCTTTCGTTATCATCAATATGGTCATAGCCAAATAAATGAAGCATACTATGTGCCACTAAAAAAGCAAACTCTCTTTTAACAGAATGATTATACTCTTCTGCCTGAGAAATCACTTTGTCGTATGAAATCACATATCTCCTAATGTAAGTTCTCCTGTGTCAGGATCAAAAGCATATAAATCATTTTCGAATTTATCAAAATCACCTGGTTTATCATATTCCAGCATTGGAAATGATAAAACATCTGTAGGTCTGTCAATATTTCGTTGACTGTTGTTTATTTCATGTATTTCATCGTTGTCAACTATAGTAACATTAACCTCACATTCGTAGGGGCATTTTACATAATCAATAGCTTCTGATACGACAATATTAATTAAATTTTCGTAATCAATGTCAATATTATTTTTGTATTGATTTTCAATATATATATTCATGTTTTTTCCTTTTTTATTATCTGATTGAATTAACATTATTAATTAACTCTGTACGAGTCTTTAATTATTTTTTTGCCAATCTTTTTTATTTATCCTTAGTTTTGCTATTGTTTTATTTTTTAAATATGACGATTTTCTATT
>ERZ859980.1087-NODE-1087-length-12454-cov-2.331478_pt1 | contig 12454 bp, 14 predicted proteins | sample MGYA00509984_ERZ859980 | MGnify/ENA primary metagenome ERZ859980 (study PRJEB30046, sample SAMN00715173) | human gut metagenome | study: EMG produced TPA metagenomics assembly of the A metagenome-wide association study of gut microbiota in type 2... | reverse complement strand
CAACAGCGTAATTTGTTTACATTGTATAGTTGTGTTCGTATTCCGCTTGAACGGAACAGCCTGCACGCTTTAGCGGGAAGGCTGTCCGCTCCAAACGGGAAGTTTTAATTGCTAAATCGGACTACGCATGTTCTTTCCATTCAATTCAAGGCGGAATGCCTTATGAATGATACGGTCAAGACATGCATCCGCATAGGTATTATCCGCAAACAGGTCATGCCAGGATTTCACCGGTAACTGTGAAACGATAACGGTGGATTTCTGATTATCCCTGCTGTCGATGACTTCGAAGAAGTCGCGGCATTTATCGAGATCCAAATCCATGAGCCCGAAATCATCAATGACCAGCGTATCAAGTCTGGCCATGTGATTTACGTAATCAAGATAGGTGCCCTTGATTCTGGACTGATCCATTTCGCTCATCATAGTATTAGCCCTGATGTATTTGACGGTTTTGAACTGCCTGATTGCGGCAATACACAATGCATTTGATATATATGATTTACCTGCTCCTGTAGCGCCGGTGATAGAAGGTTCCTTCCTTCATCCAACCATTTACAGGTAGAAAGCAGTTCAATCGTTTCGGTGTCAAGCATTCTATCAGGTTCATAGATGGTTTCATCAAAGGATGCATGAGGATAACGGAGTGTTGCTTTCTTCAAAAATCGATTGAACTTCTTGTTAAATCGAAGTTCCCATTCGAAGTTTATAATGGCAGAAAATCTGTCTTGAAAGCTTACCAGATCTGAGTTTGGATTGAGCAGTTGTTCCTCATAAGCTTCGGCCATACCTGACATTTTCATCTGCTTGAGACGGTCTGCAATGACCATTTCTTCAGCGGTTAATTTATTAGTTTTCATTCGTATTCACCTTTACTTGTAGAAGTCCTTTCCTCTGATGTTTTCGTGGTTAGGAAGCGATTTCCCTCCACCACTGGGATTGATGTTGTTTACAACGTTTCCTAGGACTCTTTTAAAGTATGAATACTTACAAGCATGCATTTACGAGCTGCTTCCTCAACAATTCCATGAGGAATAGCCTTGCAGGAATGAAGAATGCCAGCACAACTGTTATAAGCCTGCTCCTCGTGCTTTGCGGAACGCAGAACCTGATCAATCAGTTCGGCTGTACACTCGCCGTAAGCGGATGCCCATCTTCGGTAGTAGTCTCCGTCACGGGCATTAACCTCTTTATAGTATAGATGCTCAGGCTTCATATGACTGTCATCTGTAATGTATTTCGGAAAGCCTTTGTATGATCGTTTATGCTTACATATAAAGCGATTGTTACGGTCACAAATCATTATCTCTGTAGGTGTGGCCTTTAAGATTGCAGGCTGGCCACGATATGTGTACAATACAGAGTAATAGTGGCCATCATACTCAAGATGATAATTATCAGGAATCTTAAGAATGTATTTGTAGTCGCAGGTTGAATACTTATCGCCTGGCAGCGTTTTCATTTGCGGCTTGTCGTACCTTAGGTATGCATCCATTCTTGAACCCATCTTTTTCTGAAACTCACGTCTGTTGATGTCCGCTATTATTTTTTGCGTCGCATCATTAAGAGATTCCAAGGAAGTATAAATACCTTCTTTCAGTCTCTCAATCAGATGAGTTCCAAGATACCGTACATGGCTCTCGACAGATGGTTTGCCTTTTGGTTTACGCGCCGGAGGCGGTAGTATTATTACGTTATAGAATTCTTCAAGATCCTGATAGGCGGTGTTTAATACAAACTCATCCTTGGTATGCTTAGTAACCGCCGTTTTGCAGTTGTCGGGTACAAGATACCGAGGGACTGCATCATAAAAAGTAATGGCATTAATGGTTCCCTGAATGAAGCTTGGCAGCTTCTCATCGAGGAAACATTCGGCATAAACAAGACTGTTACACCAAGTGTGGTAGTGAATACATGAATCTTTCTTATTTCACCTGTGTGAGGGTCCACAAGAAGTTCCGGTTGGTCACCAACCCAGTCGATATACAGCTTCTCACCGGGGATACGTTCCACGGCCATGGCAACTTTGTCACCACCATAATTCTTTTCTATGAATCGATTAAAGTATTCATAGAACTGTGAACTTTGGTATCCATTTGGATGTTCGCTTTTGTAATCAAGCCAGCAGTAAAACATATTTACACGGCTGCCTTTGGTCATCATCCTCTCATAGTAGAGTTCAAAATCCGGCATAGGAATATCATTTTTCCTAATGTTTTTAGGAGGATAGATAAGTTCCTCTATCTGTGAAGGTTCCAGTTTCAGAAAATCCTTCCAGGGCAAACCGGATTCTTTGTACCGGTTCATGATTAGGTCTATGCCACTGTTACCAATACCATAGCGTTGACGTATTACCGGATATGAAACCTTATCGTTTCGAAGGCTGATAACGCCAACAATTGTGTTGTAGTCATGCATAGTCATAGTTCCCTTCGTAATGAATTTTTTAACTACGAAAAAAACTATAACATATATTAAAACCTTTCCTGTTTGGAGCGGAATGACTTCCCGAACGGGCGGAAAAGACCATCCCGTTTCAAGCGGAATTAGATTCCCGATGGAGCGGAATATGCATTCTGATGAAGATTCACTTTTAAATATCATAAGAAGATTGCTGAGAAAAGTGTGAAGAATATTATGTATTGTCTGTGATTATAGGAGATGGAAATAAGGGAAGAATATACGGGAATGGGTAAACTATTTACATTATACAGTTGTGAGCAAATCACCAATAATTATGTAAAATAGTTATTAGAAAGGATGTCACAATTATGACTGAGAAGCGTATCCGTGAGCTCCGCAGGAGCCACAGCATGTCACAGGAAGCCCTTGGGACTATAATCAACACCACCCAGCAGGCGGTAAGCAAGATGGAAAAAGACACATGTGCCATCTCCACAGACCTGCTTATCAGCATGGCAAGGTATTTTAATGTTACCACTGACTATATCCTCGGGCTGTCCGATATAAAACGGGATTTGAGCGGGCAGATCCGCATGAATCAGGAGATGGATCAGTGCTATGACATTGTACTCCGCTACAACAACCTGACGGACACGAACAAAAAGACACTCCAGTGTCTTCTCAAACGTTTGGAACAGGCACAGTTGGAAGAAGGGGAATCAGATATAGCAGAAGAGGTACTTAAAAATGCTGAAGATAGCCATATGTGATGATGACCTTGGCTTTACGGGAAGTCTTGAGAATCTTGTATTAGAGGAAAGCCGTAGTATGGGATTGCGGGTTGATACGGATGTGTTTTTCGATGGGAATATACTTTTGAAGAGTATACAGTCAGGAGAGCGCTACGGACTTATTTTTATAGATATTGAAATGGAACAGGTTGATGGCATCTCCGCCGCAAGAAAAATCCGTGAAACAGACCGTTCGGTGTTGCTCATATATATATCAGGATATGATAAATATTTAAAGGAACTATTTGAGGTAGAGCCTTTCCGTTTTCTTTCTAAACCGCTGGATAAGGAGAAATTCCGCCGGTATTTTAAGGAAGCCTGTCATCGGATAGGTGAAACGGAGGTATTTTACCAGTTTAAGTTCAACAAGGAAATTCAGAAGGTATCTTTAAAAGATGTTGTGTACTTTGAAAGCCGTAACCGAGTAGTACATATTTTCTTTCAAGATAGAAGCACTGCATATTTTTATGGAAAACTGAATAACGTAGAGAAGGAACTGGCAAATAGTCGGAAATATTTTCTGCGTATCCATCAGTCTTTCCTTGTGAATTATGATTATATAACGAAGATGAATTTTTTTAACATAACAATCCGTATTAATGAAAAAGAGATTGAACTGAAAATCAGTGAGGATAGACAGAAGGAAGTACGCCGCCAGCTCTGCACAATGGCAGCTGGAAAGGTGGTCATTGAATGAGGGGATATCTTTCAATTATATCGGCTTTTCTGCTTCCGGCATTGCAGCTTCTGATTATACAGAGATGTATAACGATTCTTTTCGGACCGGGAAACAGGAAGCCCGCAGGCATGATAGGCTGGCTTTTATACTATGCCTTCCTTGTTATGGCAGGGGTTGGTATCCTGTTTCCTCCGCAGTTTCTGTTGGTCGGGAATATCCTGATGGTATTTATGATCAATACCGTTACAAGAAAAGAGAGTCTGAAAAGACGTTGTATCAGCACCCTTCTTATCTGTACGGTATGGATGCTGGTAGAAGTCATTGTGTTGCTGGCCTTAGAGGCAGTTGGCACAGACAAATGCGTCATTGATGTTGCTGGAAGCTTCATATCCAAGATGTGTATGCTTCTGTTTTCAGTACTACTTGGCCGTTATGCAAAGAAAAAACAGTATACGGAAATCCCGCTGCGTTATTTCATCATAACCCTTTTGGTACCGGCAAGTAGCATTTACATGATGCACCATATCTTTCTTATGACGGCGCTATATGCGGAATATTCTTTTTTCTCGGTGGCTGCTGGCATACTTCTCCTGCTTGTCAATTACGTGATTTTTATGGTGTATGACCGGATGGGACAGGCAGCGGAACTTCAGTCCCGGAACAGGCTGTATGAACAACAGTTAGATTTATGCAGCCGTCAGGCAGAGGAACGGGAAGGTTATTATCTGGAACTGCGGCGGATGCGGCATGATATGAAGAATCACTTATCGGGAATTCTTGGCATGGTAAATGCCGGACAGACAAAAGAAGCCGGTGATTACATACAGAAGATGCTGGATGACGGTATCGGAACCGATGCAGACGAAATCTCCCACACTGGAAACATCGTGGTGGATTCCCTTGTGAACCATAAGTATGCTCTTGCACAAAAGGACGGCATCCAGTTTGAGGCAAGGGTATTTATTCCGTCTGTACTACCGTTCCAGAGCGGACACCTTGCCATTATCTTTGGAAACCTGCTGGAAAATGCACTTGAGGCCTGTAGGAAGCTGCCGCAGGAGCAGCGATATATCATACTGGAAGCTACTTATATAAAAGAAATGCTCCAGATTTGTATAAAAAATGGTAGTCCAGGGAAATTAAAAAAAGACAGCAGCGGACGATACCTTACCACAAAGAAGGATACCGGCTGTCACGGAATTGGTCTGGCCTCGGTAGAACAGGCACTGGCTGATTATGATGGAGAACTGTTCACCCAGTATGAAAATGGAGAATTTCAGGCATCTGCGGTGTTGTATAGTAATTCCATAGAGGAAAAATGACGTATTATGTCGGAAATTCAACTTATAAGGTACAGAATTAGGTAAGAAATGCTATACTCCTGTTTAATAAAAATAGGAGGTGTTCATTATGTCAAAGAAACAGGCTAATATCACAGCAACAATTTTAGAGAAGGTAGCTCGTAATTCTGTGAAAATGGCGGCAGACAGCAGATGTATGTATGTTCTTCATCAGCCGAAGCAGCCGGCAGGAATGAAAGAATTTCGTAAATAAATCGTTGCTGCAAGAGGTAAATACTGCAATATCTGTCGAGTAGAGATTACTCATGGATATGGCAGTATTTTTTTGTGAAAAATACCGTTAGCTGGAAGAAGTAGTACTTCTAGTATAGCATAAATTAATTGACTAGACCAACCATATTGGGGAGAAGGCAATGCTTTTGTGACTTATCTGAGACACATTGGAACCATTAATTACTTTAAATCCTACTAGACAAGCGAATTAGGTTAATTATAAAACATAGGAATAAAAAGCCAAGAAGAACTTTTATATACTGTTTACAAAGAAATACAATAATTAATTGGGTGCAGTTTTGCATGCTTTATTTTGCATGGGAACAGCACCTTTTTTTATTGTCTTTTTCCAGTAAAGCAGAACCCAGAGGTCCGCCAGATGTCCTTCATTTCAAAAAAATTACGAAATGGAGGACATTTGAATGTCAGAATGGATCAGGATCAGAGTAAAGGATTTTTATAAAGATGCAGTTGGTGAGCTGGAATACACCTATGTGACCAGAGAAGTCTACGAGGCACTTGTCGATACGTTCCGCAAAGAAGCCCACGCACAGGAAATGCGGGATATCAGACATACGACCAAGGACGGATATACAGAGGGAGAAACGGAAGATCTGGTGGAGCTGACCGGGGAATCGGTAGAGGATACGGTCATCCGGCAGATGGAAATAGAAACCCTGCAGAAAGCAATGCAGTCACTCACCCCAGTGCAGAGAGAGCGGCTGCATTTTTATTTTTTTGAGGGCATGACATACCGGCAGATTGCAGCGAAAGAAGGGGTCGGAGAGAAGAACATCCGGGAGAGCATAAACGGTGCGGTAAAGAAAATAAAAAAATATTTTGATTAATACCCCCTCAAAACGTGTTTTTCTGTGAGTACCTTATGAGAGGAACTTTTTCTGGACAGATGGTCTCTTCCGGGAATCCTCTCATGTCTCGTGTGTGGATACGACATAGGCAGACGAAACGCACCTTGAAAAATGCCGGAGAGGAAAGCAGGGCTCCGAGTGCAGGAGGGAATCACGCCATATCCTGCCAGCCATATCCAGCAGTTCAGATACGTTAGCCGTTTCATGAGCCGTAACCGGGGCGCAGTGACACTCCTGCAGCAATCGGGCAGATGTTCTTTCTGCCAGCCATGCTGTGAAAAAGACCGCATCTAAGGAGCCGAGCGGGAAAGCCGGGGTACAGCCTGTCTGTGGTGGACAGGCGCGAAGAGGGGAATGGCCTATAATGATACACCTTGAGATTAGCCAGCACGCAGTGGTGGAGGTGAGATACCTGTGATGTCTGCCTGTCCGAGTGGCAGGGACCAAAGACAGTCTGGACTGACTGCCCATGAAATGCCGTTTTGGGATTTTTTCTTCTCTGTTTTGGCGGCGTTTCGGTTCCGGGGAGTAGTGACGAATAGGGACAGACACTTTTTATTTATGAAGTGAAGGATTATGGCAGTAAGACTTAATTACAGAAACCATGCGGCGGAGGGGAACTTCCGCCGTATTCTTGTGGAGTTAAGAAAAGCTGAAAAATGGGGAATGGAGGAAAACAGGAGATGAAGAAAGAAGATACCGAAATGATGTTAAGGATTTTTGAAACGGAGAGGGCAGGATATGCCTATCTTTATCCGAGTGATGGAGGGGAGCGGAAAGAGGACTATATCTCGACCACGGCAGAAAATATCGCAAATTATATCGGCAGCCACATGTTTGAGGCTGAAAGGATCGTCATCACAGATATGTGTGACAGGCTGATATTAGATACCTGCGGCTATTTTATCAATAGTTGTCCAAATCAGGAATTCTGCAAGGAAATCCATCCGTTCTTAATCCCGATCCAGATGGGAGAAAAGGACGCAGGAGAGGTGCTTTCAGTCAGCAGGGATGTAGCGAAACAGTATTTCCGGGAAGAGGATGAGGCAGCAACCATGGCTGAAATCGGGATGATGTAAAGGTGTTTCTTCTGGGCGGAAGTGTTTTTCTTGGGAGAATGAATTTAACTTACTTAAATTGCGGGAGGAAAAAGGGGGAGAGATGATGGAAGGCGGAGCGAATGAGGTGCGGTATAAGATTGCTGAATTTCTCTTAAAAAGGATGCATGAAGATAAGCTGTTAACTGAGGAAGAATGGGAAAAAATCCGGGTTTTGAATGTCAAGACCTTTTCCCCCGAACTGGCAAAAGTATATCTGTAATAACACTGGATATATATGAAACTATGTGGTAGTGTATGTTGCTGACAGGGAGTGCAAACCCTTGAAAATACTGGGAAAGGAGAAAAAGCATGGCAAAAAAAGTAACTGTCATAAAGGCAGCAAAAGAGCAGAAACATACACAGGAAGAACGCAGGCTGAAAGTGTGCGGATATGCCAGAGTCAGTACCGGCAATCAGGCACAGGCAACTTCCTATACTGCACAGGTCGAGTACTATACGGAAAAAATCGAGAGCAACCCCCTGTGGGAGTTTGCCGGAGTGTATGCGGATGAAGGAATCAGCGGAACAAACGTAAAGCACAGAGATGAGTTCCAGATGATGATTTCAGACTGTGAGGATGGGAACATTGACCTGATCCTTACGAAATCCATCACAAGATTTGCAAGAAATACGGTGGAATGCATCCAGACCATCCGAAAGCTGAAAGAGATTGGCGTTGGAATCTACTTCGAGAAGGAGAACATCAACACGCTGTCAGAAAAAAGCGAGCTGTTCATTACCATCCTGGCATCGGTGGCGCAGGGGGAATCAGAAAACATCTCAAGCAACAACCGCTGGGCGATACAGAAACGCTTTCAGGATGGAACCTATATCATATCCACACCAGCGTATGGCTATGGAAAAGATGAGGATGGAAATTTAGTCATCATAGAATCCGAGGCAGAAACCGTAAGGTGGATTTATGAATCCTACCTAAACGGCATGGGAGTGTATGTGATAGCAAAGGCACTGAACCAGAAAGGCATTCCGACAATCCGGGGTGCAGAAAAGTGGCAGGACGGGGTGATACAGGACATTCTGAAAAATCCGATTTATGAAGGGGATATGTTACAGCAGAGAACCTATACAGAAACAAGGTTCCCATTTGTCCGCCGGGTAAACAACGGACAGAGAAACCAGTATCTCATCAAGGACAGCCATCCGCCAATCGTCACACATGAGGAGGCAGAAGCGGTGCGGAACCTGATGGCATACCGGGTGGATGTACTGCACATGAACAAGAGTGACTACACCAAAAGATACCTGTTTTCCGGCAGAATCATCTGTGGGGAATGCGGAAGAACCTTCCGGCGGCAGAAAATCTACATCGGGAAACCCTATGAGAAGATCATCTGGACGTGCAGTGGACATGTGGAGGATAAAGAGAGCTGCTGCATGAAAGCCATCCGGGAGGATGTGCTGCACCGGGCTTTTACAGACATGTGGAACAAGCTGTACACCAATCAGGGAACGATATTAGAGCCGCTGTTAAAAGAACTGACAGAATTTGTGGCAGCAAGGCAGGACAGTGAGGAAATCCGACAACTGGATAAGGAAATCAAAAATATAAGCGAGCAGGGCCAAATCCTAAACCAAGTCATGAGGAAAGGATATATGGACTCTGCTCTTTTTATGGAGAGCAGTAGCAGGCTTGGCTGGCAACTGACGGAATGCAGGAGAAAAAAGACACTTTTGACCAGAAAGCTGCGGAGGACAAAGGAAATCGTGCGGACCGAACAGCTTATCCAACTGATCGCAGAACAGGACGGATTAAGGGAGGAGTTTGACGAGCAACTGTTTAAAATGACAGCGGAGAAGATCGTGGTCTCCAAGGAACACGACATCACCTTCTGCCTGCACAACGGACTGAAACTGACGGAGAGGGGAGGCGGACAGGATGCAGTGGCACATGCCAATCGGCTATAAGGTTGTGGATGGAAAAATCACCATCTGTGAAGAACAGAGAAAAATTGTGGAACAGATATTTACAGACTATGACAGCGGGGTGGCGGCAGGCAGGATCGCCCAGAACCTGAAAGGGAGAAACATATGCAATGCAAAAGGGAAAGTGTCCTGGACCCATGCATCCATCGGCAGGATACTGGAAAATCCAAGCTACCTTGGCACAGAATACTATCCGCAGCTCATAGGAGAAGAACTGTTTGAGAGAGTCCAGCACAGACGGGAAAAGGTGAGGGCAGAGCTTGGAAGGGCAGACCACCGGCCCGGCAGGGATGAGAGAATCCTCTTCGGAGGTGTCATCTGGTGTGCAGAATGCGGGGCAGTATGCAACCATATCCAGCCGCGGAATAAGGATAGAGGCGGTGTCGCAAGATGGAGATGTAAAAACTATATGGCTGGCAGAGCAAAAAACTGCAGGAACAGTTTTATTACAGACGGGCAGGCAAAGCAGGTGTGTGTGGAAGCCATCAATGCAGTGATACGGAACAAAGGCCTGCTCCGGGTACACAGGCAGGAGGAAAAGGTCAGCCCTCAGTACCGGGTTCTGGAGCGGAACCTGCAGCGGATGAAAGAAAAGCAGGAAAGCACAGAAACAGACCTGATGAAACTGCTCTATGAAAGGGCAGAGGAACGCTACCGGACACTGGAGGTCAGGGACGGGGAGTTCCGGACAGAGGAGATCAAAAACATCCTTGCAGGAAAAAAGGAACTGGAAACATTTGATGAAAATTTATATAGAAAAATAATCACACGCATCTGGGTGCATGGCGGAAACATGGCAGAAGTGGAGTTTATCAATGGGAGCCGTGTCACAGTCGGGTACAAGGATTAGGAGGGAGAGCAGATGGCAGAAACAGCAAAAAAGATCAGCATGATACCTGCCAAGGTGCAGTATGACCGGAATGTGAAATTGTCAGAGAAGAAAATGAAGGTCGCTGCCTACTGCCGTGTCAGTACGGAGCTGGAAGAGCAGGACAGCAGCTATGAGGCACAGGTGGAGTATTATACCAGCAAGATATCCGAAAACGAAAACTGGAAAAATGCCGGCATCTATGCGGATGACGGAAAGAGTGGAACAAACACCAAAAAGAGGGCAGACTTTAATGCCATGATACAGGATGCCCTTGCCGGAAAGATCGACATGATCCTTACAAAGTCGGTCAGCAGGTTTGCGAGGAACACGGTAGACTCGCTGGTGACCATCCGAAAGCTGAAGGAAAAGAACGTGGCGGTGGTGTTCGAGAAAGAGGGGATCAATACACTGGAGGGAACCGGTGAAATCCTTATCACCATCTTGAGCAGTCTGGCGCAGGAGGAGAGCCGCAACATCAGCGAGAACATCCGCTGGGGAGTCGTGAGGAAATTTGAAAAAGGCAAGGTCATCGTAAACTGCACAAAGTTTATGGGATACACCAAAAACGAGGATGGTGACCTGGTCATCGTACCCGAAGAGGCAGAGATTGTAAAGCTGATCTTCCGGCTTTATCTGGAAGGCTACAGTACCGGGAAGATTGCAAAGCATCTGGAAGAGCAGGGAATCAAGACCGCCACAGGGCAGGGCAAATGGCATTCCACGGTAATAGACAAAATGCTCCGCAATGAAAAATACATGGGAGATGCATTACTGCAGAAAACCTATACGGTGGATTTCATGACAAAAAAGAAAGTCAAGAACACTGGAATCGTACCGCAGTATTATGTGGAAGATGACCATGAGGCGATCATCCCGAAAGAGCTGTTCTACAGGGTACAGGAAGAGGTGATGCGGAGGGCATCCTTATGCAAGGCGGCTGTCACCCGGAAAAAGAACCAGAGGAGCAGGTATTCCTCCTCCTATGCACTGACCGGCATGCTGATCTGCGGAAAATGCGGGCAGGAGTACCGGAGGGTCACCTGGGCGAGAAACGGGAAAAAGAAAGTGGTCTGGAGATGCAGCAACCGGCTGACCAACGGAGTGAAGAAATGCGGGGAATCCGAGACACTTGAAGAGAACGCATTAAACAGGGCGGTGATGGAAGCCATCCACAGGATCACGAGTGATGATATGGAATTTATGGAAAACTTCCGGCAGAACATTATCCATGTCATCGGGAACTACAGCACCGCAAAAGAGTCCGGGGAATACGAAGAAAAGATAAAAGAAAAGATAAAAGAAAAGCAGGAAGAGATGGTGGCACTGATTGCGGAGAATGCAAAGACCGGCTCCTACACACCGGAGTTTGATGAACGCTACCGCACCATAGCAGAGGAAATCAATGCCCTAAAAGAGGCACAGAAAACAGCAAGAAACGAGAAACGGATGGCTGACAGCTATGAACAGAGAATCCAAGATATCGACCATTACTTAAGCACAAGCACCTGCCAGATACCGGAGTTCGACAATGACCTTGTCAGACGGCTGATCTCGACCATCAAAGTGGAATCCAGCGAGAAACTGCTGATACAGTTCCAGTCAGGCATTGTCATGGAACAGGAGATTCGATATGAGTAAGGCTGCGGCAGGAATGGCAGCAAATAAATAGGAAACGTTGTTCCTGCCAGTTTATGGTAAGAATAAAATGCCCGATGATCCGGGCGTTTTATTGTTGGCATAAAATAGGAAAGGACAGCAGGAGCAGAAAGCATATAACGGAAAATGAGTGAAAGAGAATGGATATAAAAAAACGAAAGGCAGGAGGAAAAAAGCATATGAATTATGAGCAACTGATAGAAGAACTGAGGGAGGAAATGTTACAGCTTGTGAACACAAAATGTGATGCACTGCTCCAGATGTACCGGAGTGGTGAGGTGCATACAAATGTGAAAGATACGATCCGGGAAAGCTGCCTTATCACAGTATCCCCGGCAGAACTGAAAGGAAAAAGACCACTGGCAGTCCAGTTCGCACCGGAAGAATGGATAGAGACACCTACATGGAGAAAGGTGGCACAAAAGATTTTGCAGGCCTGTAATGAACAGCCGGATATCCATGAGCGGTTTATGGAAATGTGTGGAAAAGTAGCAGGACGCTGGAGGACGATTCTTGGCAGTTCACCGGAAGAAATGGATGTACCGATAAAGGTGGATGAGGAACTTT
>ERZ859980.1084-NODE-1084-length-12497-cov-2.595965_pt1 | contig 12497 bp, 9 predicted proteins | sample MGYA00509984_ERZ859980 | MGnify/ENA primary metagenome ERZ859980 (study PRJEB30046, sample SAMN00715173) | human gut metagenome | study: EMG produced TPA metagenomics assembly of the A metagenome-wide association study of gut microbiota in type 2... | reverse complement strand
TCGAGCTTGCCTATGAGACGGTGCGTCTGGAAGTGGAGCTGGGAGATAACCCTTATAAGGGCGATGATTTCCCAATGTTTGTGGCGAAGCGTGACGAAGTATCGCAAAAAATAGTATTCTAATAACATTTATTAGATGATTTAATAAATAAAAAGAGCTTAAGTAGTGGAAATAATAAAAAGAGTATGCTAATATGGAACATAATTAAAATTTATCTTGGTAACGTGAGAAAAATCTGACGGAACCGGGCAGAATACAGTGAGGAGGCATGAACCATGGAACATAATGCAAATAAAACCATTATTACAGTAGTAGGAAAAGATACAGTAGGTATCATTGCAAAAGTCTGTACTTATCTGTCAGAAAATGGAGTAAATGTTTTAGATATTTCCCAGACCATCGTATCTGGATACTTCAATATGATGATGATCGTTGACATGACAAAGGCTGCAAAAGCTTTTGCAGACTGCCAGAAAGATCTGGATGTATTGGGCGAGGAGATCGGCGTATCGATCAAGTGCCAGAAAGCAGAGATCTTCGATATGATGCACAGAATCTAGGGAGGAAAGCAGTAAATGATTAATTTCTTTGAGGTAAATGAGACAAATAAAATGGTCGAACAGGAAAATCTTGATGTCCGTACCATTACCATTGGTATCAGTCTCTTAGAGTGTATTGATTCCAATCTGGATAAATTAAATGAAAATATTTATAACCGCATCACAACTGTTGCAAAAGATCTTGCCGCAGTGGGCGAGAAAATCGAGCATGAATTTGGAATTCCGATCGTGAACAAACGGATTTCCGTGACACCGATCGCATTGGTAGGTGGTTCTGCATGTAAGACACCGGAAGATTTTGCAAAGGTAACGATTCATAGCAGAGAAGATTTTGCCGCTGTTTTTGATGTGGAAGCAATCGAAGAAAAGCATTCCTTTGCAGCGGATCAAGTGGCTTATGACCTGCTGGTTCGTGAAAACAATACGAATGCCGCGTATGCGATATTCAAAGCACTGGCGGAGGAACCTGCATCCGAGACTTATAGAAAATATACAGATCCGGTAACGGCAGCGGTGTCACTGCTGCACCTGGGTGATGGAAGCGGAGCCGTGACCGAGACGCTGTATCCGGCAGGGCAGCAATATCCTTATTATCGGGAGGACTCTGACCGGCCGGGAGAAGGCTCTGTGGTGAATGTACATTATACTTTTGCGGATGGATCTGCTGTAGATATTCCCATGGTCATGGCGGAGGAGATGACGCAGCTGTGGCTCTTGTCCTTTGGAGATCCGGGCAGTGCGGAGGACTCGGGATATGGTCCGCTCACCGGTGATATCTGTACCAGAATGGTCTATGGGGAGTACGAACTCCGACAACCGGACAGAGCGGTCTACTGGGGCTGGATGGACTGGTATCCTGTGGATGCCGGCAGTTATGCGACCTATTACCCCCATGTACAGATTTCAAATTATGGGATCTATACCATGAGTGAACTTTGGGGAACGTCCGGCAGTGTATTTCGCTGCATTCAAGCTGAACGCATCATGGCAACGGGCTGGTATGACGTTACCTGTGAGCGGGGCGCATATGACACATCGGATGCCTATACACAGCTGCAAAAAGATCTGCCGGATGTGACGGAATGGAGCGGCGGCAAGGTCTATTATCTGACAGATCCCGATGAGGCGCATCTTATGACGGATGAGTGGATGCCGAGGGTACTTCGGGAGTTTGACATGAGTACCCATACTGTCACCGATACGGTTCTGCCGGTGGATTTGCAGCTCAACAGCGACACGACGCTTCATGTTCATGACGGATATTATGACATTTACAATAGTAATCCATCCATAAGTATGCGGTTTGCGCTTAGCGGGGCGGATAGCCAGCACATCGAAAGAGCAGACATTCTGGCCTATCCGGGTGTGGTATTTGATGTATCGGAGCGGACAGAAACTGAGACATCGGCGCAGCTGGATCTGGATGGCGATGGTGTGCCGGAGAAGATTTCTCTGCATCCTGCGGAGCCGGTAACGGGGTATTCTCTGGAGCAATATACGATATATCTGAATCTGGGACTTAGTCAAATGAATTGCTATGACCTGCAGGATGCAGTGTTGGAGATAGACGGACAGACGGCTGAGATTCCGGACAGCACGGGAAATATGAGCAATTCGATCTTCGCTTTCAGCCCGGACGGAGAACAGCTCCTGATCGCATTGTATGATGACGGCGAAAGCGCAGATCCACTGACCCGAATCTATCACTATGAAGACGGAAAACCGGTGGAAACAGACCGGCTCGCACAGGATCTGCGAAAGGCATGGATACAGGATGGACAGATGGTTATCACCGAACCATATTTTGCGGTGCAGAATGATTATATCCAGAAAATCTATCAGGTAACATCGAACGGAAGACTTCGGGAAGTGCCACAGGAGGAATATGTATTAAGTGCCTGGGAGGAAGTGGAGCTGCGGCAGGATATAACGCTCTACCGTACACCGGACGGGGATGAGACCTTTGTGCTGCCCAAAGGAAGCAAGGTACGCATGACGAAGCTGGATGCAACACAGGACTGGATCTGCATCGAGATTACGGATGGTGTGAAGGGGTGGTTTCGGTTACGGGATGGAACGGATTACAGTGACTATTTCAGCGGTTTATATTTTGCAGGGTAAAGTGTGAAAAGGAGATACAGATCATGCATTGGAGTAAAAAGAACAAAGGAATCGTAATTTTTCTGATCGTTATAGTTGCTGTAGTCCTGCTGTGTCTCGGAGATTACGGATTGCGATATTATGATACTCCGAAAGAGGAAACATATGATTATGTTGGCAGTGGCATGTTAGTCGGTTTGGTAAATCCGCAATTTTATCAACAGGTTCCGGTAGAGATTCATGCGAAAAAGGCACATTTTATCTGGAAAAATCAGGAGGATTATATTCAGGGAAATGTATGGCTGGATGGAGAAAAGATTTTTGGTGATGAGGAAATGGGATTTACGACACTTTTCGTAAAAGCGGAACCATCGTATTCCTGCATCACAACTACCGATGGAGATACATCCGGTAATATGTTCCTTATCTCAAAAGATCTAAAAAACGTATTATGTGGAGTAAGAATAGAAGAGGAAGAGTTCCTGCTGGTAGTACCGGCTGAGGATAAAGCAACTGCAGATGGCATGATCGACAATGCAGCAAAACAATCACAGGCGTTTTCCTGGTGGCTGTTGGAAGTATACAAGGATATCATAAAGGATACTGTGAAATGAGATAAATAATGAAAAATGGGGAGGTTGTGCTTATGATGCAGCAGTTAAGTTTCAGTCCGGTGGAAAACATATTGACAGTCCTGTTCGCAGCGGCAATTCTGGGATATCTTCTGTACCTCCTGGTGCGGAGCTTACGGAACAGGCAACGGGGATATCATACGGTGAATCGCGCAAAAGTCTTCAGCAAGAGACAGGCTACCGCTGTGAATCAGCCGGTATATCTGGCAAACGGCACGGTAAATTCCGGAGTAACCGAGGCGGAAAACGTCAAGACTGTCATTTTTGAAAATCTGGAAAAAGAGGGCGAACAGATCACCTTGGAAGTTTCCGACAGAATCTACGGAGAATTGCAGGAAGGCGATTGCGCAAGCCTAAGCTGCCGGGACGGAAAATTAGTGAGCTTCGGAGCGTTACAGAACAGGGATGACAGAGAGCGGAGCTTCCGCGGATAGGGAAGCAGAGAACATAGGAGGGACTTTATGGTGGAAGGTATCTATCGTTTGTTTGACAGTATATGGCGTCTCAGTCTGGTGGGAAGCTATTGTATTTTGTTGGTGATACTGGCCAGATTTTTACTGAAAAAAGCCCCGAAATGGTGTTCCTATCTGCTGTGGGGAATCGTATTTGTGCGGTTATGTTGTCCGGTGCTGCCGGGGACCAGGATCAGTCTGATCCCGGAGCGTCTGTTGACCGTAGGGACGGCGACAACCTCTGCACAGTTGGCTGCCGGGAACAGTGCCGGATCAGTTGACAATGAGGGAGTTTATAATGGCAGCCTCATTGGAGACAATACTGTGGATGCAGTGCTGTCCGGGGCGGATAACACGGAAAATCTGAATGGCGGGACTTTAGGAGCAGCCGGAAATGGGGAAGGTTCTGCACCTGTGCCGGGACAGGATGGAAACGTAGAAGGCATGAATGAAATTGGAGATGACGGTGTCGGCGGAATTCAGGCACCGGGTAATGTTACGAATGCCTTGGATGATGGTTACCCGGTGGATAACCGGGATAATGCGGACGATTCTTTGCAAAGGATCGGTGCAACAATGGGAAAAACATGGTTTCGTGTCCTGTTGATCGCATGGTTACTTGGAATGGCAGGATTTATGGGGTATCATACTTTTTCCTACCTGCGTATGCGTCACCGTATCCGCAGACCTGACAGCGGTGTCAGACAGGTGGAACCGGGAATCTGCGAGATTGACGGAGGACACCTGTCCTTCGTCATGGGGCTGATCCATCCGGTGATCTATCTCTCTTCGGGGCTGGATCCGGAGAGCAGAAAAGTCGTGTTGTGCCACGAGAGAGTGCATCTGCAGCGCAGGGATTACCTTTTCAAACCGGCAGCGCTGCTGATCTGCTGTGTGCATTGGTTTAACCCGTTGGTGTGGCTGGCATTTTATCTGATGAATATGGACTGTGAGATGTCCTGCGATGAAAAAGTTGTGAAGCTTCTCGGCGAGGAGAGCAAGAAGATCTATTCCTATACATTGCTGGAAGAAGCTTCCGGCGGAGAGTGGAAGCGTTATCGGGGCGGTTCCATCTGCGCACTGCTTTCTTTTGGCGAAGACCATGTGAAGAATCGTATTCGTCATGTACTGGATTATCGCAAGCCGCCGTTCTGGGTCATGATCGGCGCGGCAGCAGTGATCGTGGTACTGGTGGTGTGCCTGTGCAGCAACCCCGGAGGAAATGGGAACGGGGCAGATACAGCAAATGTGTCTGACGTTTCCGATGCGACAGAAGAAGTGACGACCGGAGAATTCACAGAGGACGGTTCAGACGATGAAGGCAGGAAAACCGAATGGCTGGCGGCATTGGAACAGGGGATTCATAGCAGAGAAGAATTCAGTGCGTTGTTTGATGTGGATACCTTGGAGGATACCCGGTCTTTTGCCGGACAGGACGGCATTCAATATCTGGAATACAACGGCGTTGCGGCGAGAAAACTGCACAGACAGATCCTGGATGGGGATACCGCAGCCCACGAGACTTATAAGGATCCGGTAAAAGCGGCGGAAGCACTGCTGCATCTGGAGGGTGGCAGCGGAGAAATGACGGAACTGCTCTATGAAGCGGAAAGGCAGTATTTATTTTTCCAAAAAGATTCCACAAGACCCGGCGAAGGCTCTGTGGCAAACGTACATTATATTTTCGCTGACGGATCCGATATTGATATTCCCATGGTATTCGCCGAGGAGAGCAGTCAGATCTGGATGCTGTCACTGGGAGATATCGACAGTAAAGGACGGCATTCTTACGGTCCGTTGGATGGAGAGAATCAGGCAAGAATCGTCTATGCGGAATATGGACCGCAGGATGTGGAAGAGGATCCTTTGGCGGGAGCCCATCCCGGGGATTATACGCAGGTACCTCAGGGATCTTTTAGAGATCAATATGCTACTTATCAGGTGTCCAGTTACGGCATCTATGTGGCAACCGGGAGTGATGCCGGACTGGATTGTGTCGTACCGGGGTATATTGCGCCGGGATATGCAGCATCCCACTGGTCATGCGTATATCAGGATCGGAGACTCTTCAATACTTCGGATCAGTGTGACTATTTAGATTGTTACCGGGATGAGATAGAGAGCGTGCGCTTGTACTACCTGGCATCCTCTGACTATCAGGATGGCGACTTGGACATCTGGATCGACACGATCCGGGAATATGATACTTCGGGACAGACCGGAGAAAACGGGGTCACGGACTGGAAGCTGCCGTCGGAGGCGCAGGATTTCGACAAGGCTTCGTTTCGTGCAGAGGACGGTTACTGGATCTTCGAAAATAGTGATGGCAGCGAACAGCTGAAGCTGCCGATCCTGTCTGTAAGGCCGGTATGGAACGGGAAAACAGCAGCGGAACTGACCGCAGAGGAGACAGATGCCTATGCAGCCGCACAGAGGCAGGAAATCCTGACAAAAGTAGGAGTTGTCTATGATGTGTCCGAGCGTGCGGCACAGGAGACCTATGCGCTGCTTGATTTGGACGGAGACGGAACCGCAGACCGGATCACGCTTCGTTCCAGGATGGCGCAGGCACTGAATACGCCGGATCATTCTCCGCTGGATCAGTATGTTTTTACGGTCAACACGACGAGTGGCGAGATGCGGACGGCACAGAATCTGGGGAACAGCATCTATGCCTTCAGCCCGGACGGCAGACAGATATTGTTAGCCCTTACCAGAAAAGATGAGCAGGGGCAGTACGAGAGCTTTCTGTTCCGGTACCGGAACGGCGAATTACAGGAAGTGGGAAGCTTCGCACAGGATATTCGTAAAATCTGGGTGCAAAACGGACAGATCACTACCGGCCGGAACAGTGATGATATCATATTTGCAGAACCCAATATGACCGGTGCAAACACAATTCAAGATTCCAGAAATTCAGATGGAACACCATCAAGGGCATATGTAGAAACATTGCAGGAGAAAATTTCGGCAGATATGGTTGCCGGGAAATTACCATTTGTAGTTACCTCCGTCATTAGGGAAAATCCACTGAGATTGGAGGTGGAACTGACCGAGATGACAGACGAGAATATAAAGATCATTCGATCCTATGAAACAAATGGCAGTGCCATAACATTTGCACAAAGCAGTGGCAATGTACAAGAGCTGCAGCATAATAATGATTCGCAAAGTCAAATAGCACCCCAGATTTCAAAAGAAGATGAAAACGATTGATTAACAGAAAGAGTTGACAGAGAAGAATAATGATGTTCAGGCGGTAATTATCAGCGGAAATCGAATAGATCATCGTTGAATTACCGCCTCAAATTTTATGCAAAGGTATCTGGACGGTAAATAGAAATAAGCTACATCGGAATTGTTTATTTTAATATGAAATTATTGGAAACAGTTAATGAAAGTGCAACAAAAATATGATATTTTAAATTCGTAATATAAAAAGAGTTACGGATTTAAAGTAAGAAATGCGTGAGAATTTTAAGCAGTAAGGGAGATTATCATGAAAAAACAATACAGATTAGCAACATTTGCACTGTCCGCCTGCCTGTTAATGGCATGTGGCGCCCGGGAGACCAATGCACCGGAGAACAACGAAGCGGAGAAACAAACCGAAAATATTTCCAATATAGACACTAAAATAGATGAGGCAGAGACCTCCGGAGCTCTCACAGAGTCCGAATCCCGGGAAACACCCATTGCACCGAAAGAGATCCTCATAGATTTCACTGGAATCTCGGAATTTCACCCGGAAGGAACTGCGGCGCAGCCCTATTCCCTGGAAATCCTTTCCGAGACGTATAACAATATTACTTTTGCAGACGAATGGTACAATGCATCGGAAGACATTTCCCTTCCCATGATCGGAGAAAACTGGGACTGCTTCTATGATGAAAATTATACCTATCAGTGGGAGTATACCTATCAGTGGGAGGATGGAAAACTCAGCATTTTCGATGGTGAGAACTGCCTGTATGTACTGGAATATCCGACAGACAAATGGTACGTCAACGGTAATAATGCCTGCCTTGAGAACGGAATTTTTTACGGGGCTTCAGTAATGAACGGTTATGCGCAGCCGGACAGCTGCTTTATGTTTGCCTATGATCTGGAAAATGAGAAACTGCTGTGGCGAAGTGCAGACCAGACTTATAACAGCATGAATTTTCTCGTGAAAGGGGACGTGATCTTCTGCGGCTATGGCTTTACCGCAGAGGACGATTATCTCTATCAGCTGGATAAAAATACCGGAGAGGTGATCGACCGCCTGCCTCTGAAAAAGATGCCGGACCTCATGGCAGAGAAGGATGACCGGTTGTATGTGCACACCTATAGTTATGATTATGTGATTGAGATAGGGAATCATACTGAAATAAATCAAATTTATTTAAACGCGGTCGAAGAACTGGAAAATACGGGATATTTGCCAAACGGAGATTATTGTTATGTTGATAATGGTACTGGTTTTGAAAAACAAAAAGAGCTGGCATATCCCAATGAATTCGTGATATATGACATAAATGATGATGGTATAGATGAGCTATTGATAGGAGTTGAAGGAACGTGCAATTCGGACAGTGCACAATATATTTACCGATTTTCCGAGAAAAAAGAAGAGCTTGAATTATTATTTGACTACTATTATGGATGTAGATTTTATGAAAATGGATTGATATATGCTCCGGCATCACATTCGGGATATACATATAATGATGACTTTTGGCCGTATGAAGTATATCGGTATAATGAAATGGAAAATATGTACGAATGTATTGCCAGTGTTGAAGAGTTAGATTTAAACGCATGCCCGGAATACAAGGATAATTTTCCGTTTAAAGATGATAAAGATGGTGATAAAAAAATATACTTTGTGCGATTTTATGAAGACTCTCTTCGTTTAGATGAAGGAGAGTATAATGATTGGAAAGAAAAGCTATTTGAGAGTGATTTATTTGAGCTTAATTGGCATACTTTAAGTTAAAGTAATGATTGGGTAAAATATCATTACCAAAAACCGTGCAATGCACAAAAATAAGGAGCGACGCTGCGGAAATTAAGAGAGATTCCTACCTTGAAGAGTCAAAGATACGAAAAGATAATGGGATAATGATTAATACGGCGCCGAACAAAATTGAATTACTAGATTTTGGAAAAAGTTCGACAGCGTCGAACCAATTTGTTACAGATCCAGATGTTTTGGTCAATAATTTATCGTTTTCACGCACACGTGAGATAGATACTTTTGAAAATTTTTTCTGAAACGGAATGTTTTATCATTAAATATTGAATGTGCAATAAAAATATGCTATTTTAAAAATGTAACATAAAAAGAGTTACATTTTTAAAAATGGTGACTATATGAAGAATTTTTTGGAAAAAACATTGCGTCAAAATGTGATGATAGAAGAAACTGAATATTTGAATGAGAAGCTGCCCCTGGCCTTTCGTGGAAGATACACTTTTTATAAGGTTGAAACAAACGGTTCACCATGGATAGCAATTCAACCCAAGGCAGATGTTGGCTTGGCAGCGCTTAGAAAGGACTGGATTAAAATTGAAAAGGCAGCAGGTCTTAATTGCGCCATTTTTTTTGATTCTACATCATTTTATATTAAAGAAAAATTATTGGAAGAGGGAATTCCCTTTGTACTGAAAGATAAACAGGTGTACTTGCCTTTTATCGGATATTTGCTGTCCAATGAGAATGAAAGGAAAATTTCTCCGGTTCATTTAATTTCATTTTTAACACAAAAAGTTATATTGGTTGCAATATATGAAAAATGGGAAAATGTTACTGCATCAAAAGCTGCAATAAGATTAGGCGTTACGAAAATGTCTGCAAACAGGTGCTTTGATGAAATTGAGTATCTGAATGTGGATATTTTGGGTATGAAGGGTAAATCCAGGGTGATAACTGTTCCAGCGGATATTCAGAAACTGTGGAATGATGTACGGGTCATATTGAGAAACCCTGTGATTGCAAGGTATGAACTAAAAGAGGATATTCAATTGGGAAAAAAGGCAGGAATCACTGCACTATGTGAGTACTCATTACTTTCGGATAATGAATATCCGACTTATGCAATTACCAAAAAAGAAATAACAGAATCCGGAATTAGAAAAATGAAGCAGGTACATTCCGGGGAAGAAATAGGATGCGTTGTTCTGGAACTCGGATACTTTATTGATTTTAAGAATAAGAAACTGGAAGATCCATTGAGTGTGACATTGTCGCTTACAGAGAGTGAGAAACAGGATGAAAGAATTGGTATTTCTATAAAGAGGATGCTGGAGGAATACGTATGGTAAAAGGCTTTTGAAAAATCTTGTGGGAGGAGGATTCAGAAAAAGTATGTACAAAGCAAAGATGAGGTGTGTGGCATTATTAATAATTATGTTAAGCATGGTAAGCTGTGGGCAGAATAGACCGGAACAGAATGATACAGAACAGAATACTTCAGAAGTTACCGAGGAGATGACACCTAATACCATAACGACTACAGCTGTATCAAATGAAGAGACTGAACCGGTTGATTTATTGGAAGATTTCAGTTTGGAAAATTTAAAAGGGAAAACCGATCCGGAAGTAATCAGACAGGAATTATCCGTCCTTCCGTTAAATATAGAAGAACTCAAAGATTATCCGGTGTATGTCTTGGATTGGCAGTCAAGGGAATGCAGCGGAGCAGAATTGCTGGACGAATTTTACGAGCAGACATCAGAGAATCAACCGGCGCAATTAGTGATTGTACACCATTTAGTGAGTGAGGAATTGGTTACAGCGAGATGTATTTCCATTCCCTGAACATAATTAGAAAGCAGCCGGAACAAAGTGAAATTGAACTAATAATGATAGTATTTACGGATCAGGAAGATGTCTCCGATGAAGAAGCGGAACAGTATGTGCAATTGTTATATGATGGGAAGAGACCGGAGAACGTAGAGGTGCGTCCTTTCCTGAATTTACGGAAGACAAGTTAAGTTATACAGTGGGAAGTTGTGGCAGCAGTGCTTGTTTTTTTACCTGTTGGAAAAAGAATGATATTGCGATGACGTGCGAGGGGATTACGAATGAAAACTTTTAAAACAATAGCATTATTGCTTGTAGGTACAGTATCATCTTTGCTGTTAATGGGCTGTGGAGAAATAGACACCGGGACGAATACATCTGCATGGGAGAAAGAGACTGCTGCAGTTGTGGCGGAAGAACCTGAAACGGAGATTATACTTGGAGATATCGGGGGAGCGTCGACATTACAGGAAGCAGTAGCTGATTTTAATGGTAAAAATGACGGAATAACAATCATAATACATGATTATTGCGAAGAAAATATAAGCGACGGAATTAGCTGTTTGTATGATGATATTTTGACAGGAAAAGGACCTGATATCATTATTTTTTCGACAGATGAGATGGATGTGGAAGTGCTTACAGAAAAGGGCGCAATAGAGAATCTTATTCCCTATCTGGAGAAAAGTGATGTGATTGGGGAAGAGGACATCGTTGATTCCGCGTATCAGGTTTTGACAGCGGATGGTGGCTTGTATATGTTGCCAACGAATTTTGTGTTATATACATTGATAACAAAAGAAAAATGGTGCAGTAACAAAGAAAATTTTACCTTCGAGGAAGCCTTGCGGGCCGTTCGAGAATGTGAAGAGGATCCTATGATTTCACGGGATTTATTTTTACAGGAAGGGGCAATCTGCGGAGGATATTCCGGGGAAACGGAAGATAACAGATTGGAACAATATATAAAAATTGCAGAACAATTACCGCAACAGGCGATGTTTCAAACGAATGACCTTTTGATGCGGGAAGGAAAAATTCCATTCAATCTTGAGTGCATAGGTGACATGCAACAATATTTATATAAAAAATCCATATGGGGTGAGGATGCAGTCTATACAGGATTTCCGGGAGCAGAGGGAAAGGGAAGAATATTTATTTTTGACAACTGTTTCGCCATTAACAGTCAAAGCGCGCACAAAGAAGAAGCATGGAAGTTTGTGGAAAGCTATTTTACGGAGGAAGGACAGAAAACCATTGCTCCCAATTGGAATTTCTCAATATTGCAAGATGTGCTGGATCAACAGCTTAGTGATAGCAGAAAGCAGGAATATTATCAGACATCGGATGGAAAAAGAGAGAAACTTCCTATTCTGACATACGAAATTGGCGGTACCTATGAAAATGTTTATGCGGCACAAGATGAGGATATACAGGATGTAAGGGAGATGATAAATAATACGAAGGTAATGCAACGCAGTGACCTTCCTTTCATAGGGATTACGCAGGAAGAGGCGTTGTATTATTTTAACGGAGAAAAAAGTATAGAAGAAACAGCAGCGGCTATAAGGAACAAAATTGATGAAATGCCAAATGCAACAAATGCACAGATAGATATGGATGTCGTTATCAATATAGGAGATTTTTCAGTTTCCTTATATGAAGGTGAGCAGGAAATATTGGGGAAGCTGGACAAGATGGGGCTGTTGTATGAAAAGGTTGAGGATTCGGATAACAAAAAATATGATTATTATTATAACGTAGGTGATGGGGAAGCTCAATTTATACAAGTTTATTTTCTTGAAAAAGAATGTGTCAGAATAAGAATCAGCAGTAATGAAACATTTGCACATACCTCGAGAGGCATATATTCCGGAAATACTTATTCTCAAATGGTCGAACAATATGGAGATTCTTATGAAAAACGTAACTATTCAGAACCACCCTTATTCAAAGATGAAATTAG
>ERZ859980.1082-NODE-1082-length-12511-cov-1.419316_pt1 | contig 12511 bp, 29 predicted proteins | sample MGYA00509984_ERZ859980 | MGnify/ENA primary metagenome ERZ859980 (study PRJEB30046, sample SAMN00715173) | human gut metagenome | study: EMG produced TPA metagenomics assembly of the A metagenome-wide association study of gut microbiota in type 2... | reverse complement strand
GGTTAAAGAATACTATTCGGTCAGCTAGTTTACTCAACTTATAACTTTTAAGCATATTTTTAAGCTCGTTTTCATTCTCGCCGTTATGTAAGTTGAAAAATACGTACTGTCCGAGGTGTATTGATCTACTTTAATCATTTACATTCTCGCTTTCCTCATTAACCTTCTTGATAATTTCTTTGATGAGATATTTAACAATTTCTGCCTGAGTATGCGGTTTATTGGCATATTCCCTGATTTCTTCCGTTAAAAATGCCGGGTTTACGCTGTTCATATAAGTTTCAATCATCATCAGACGTTCGTCTGCCTCATATGGGACGAAGTCTGTTACACTTTGGAATCGCCTGAGCAGTGCCTTATCGAGCAGATCCGCCCTGTTTGTTGCAGCAATTACAATCTGTCCGTCTGCAAGGTCATCGAGAGCCTGCATGAGGGAAATAGTGATGCGGGCGATTTCGCCATCTGGTCCGCCGCCACCTTTGCGCGCAAGACCTATACAGTCTATTTCATCGAGCATAAGTACGCACTTCATGCCTTTACAAAAATCGAATACGCGCTGGATATTCTGCGAAGTTTTTCCCATATATGAGTCAATAAGATATGAGAAATTCAGATACACATAAGGCAGTTCCAATTTGTATGCAGTATATTTTGCAAATTCTGTCTTTCCGGTGCCGGGTATTCCTGACAGAAGAGTGCTGTTTGTATATGGAATTCCATATTCAAGGAGTTTTGTCGTGGTATTTGCTGCCTTTATAATTCTAGCAAAGACGTCTGCCTGCTGTCTGCCAAGATAATATCTGTTCTCATTGAAGTCTGAAACATCAATCATCTTAACAAGTCCCTTGATATTCATGGGCAGTTCCATAACATTGTCTGAACCGTTTTCAAGCAGCTTCTTGTAGTATTGGACCTTGCCTTCATTTTTCTTTGTGCCGTCCTCAACGCAGCAGCATATTGCATATTGCTTTGCATCCTGTATTCTGTTTTCCGCTATCGCCCTGATGCAGGCAAGCATGTTGTCACTCATTCCCATCTTAGATTTCTCCTTTTACAACTTTTTCATTGACATATAAATTAAGTTTCACTTTGATTTTTATTTCATCTCCAATTTCGTTTGTTTTTCAGACAGACAGACTTTTACTGCTTTTCCCGTAATAGTCAGTTTTACGCATCTGAATTTTGAAGGCTTTACGAACGCGCATAATCTTACAGCTACACGTATAAACGCTGTTACTGTAACAAGCAGCAGGCAGCATACATAAGAGAGAACACTATCATTGTCAAGGCAATGCTGGTTGAACCATTGTTTTGAACATATTGGTTTATGTTTTTGTGGATATGATTCATGTAGGATATAATCCAAACAGCAGCAGTGCTGGATAGAAGTCCTCCTGTGAGATACAATACTCCGCTCCACACACAGTATTGTCTTATTATTTTCTTCCGGTCATCTGTATTTGCTTTTTCATTAAGTATTGCGCTGATAGTATTTTTAAACATAATATTTCCTCATTTATTGTACAAAGTGAAGCATTCTCTGATTTCTTTGCAGTAGAATCTCGTTCTGTCTCCATTATCCACAGTCTTAAGTTTTTCGAATTGCTCCCTGCTCAGCTCAATTTCTACTGTTTTAGGTGCAGCCGCAGGCTCTCTCAACGCATCATTCTGGAAAACTATTCCTTGACAGTACGGTTTGCCATCCTCGTATATCATGAACTTTTCATGTGGGACAGATGTGGCGTATGTCCATGGGATGACATTCATTTCGTCGTCATGGTCCTTGCACCATCGGGCTTCAATTGCAACAACATCAAAACTTTCATCTTCATCACTGTCAACAAACTTTCCGTCAGCAATATCAAGCTTTAAAGTACCGCCGTCAAAGCAGTCTCCATTATCATTAATAGCGCCTTCAATTTTCATGAGGTCATCGCTGGCACCATGTACAATAATAAAGCCATTTTCTTTTGCAATATCGAGATCCTCCTTTGTAAACTGTGGATAGCTATATTCGCGCCCATTAAGCTTTTGGGTAAATTCTTTTAACGTCATGATTTTTCTCCTTGTTTTTCTGCTTGAAATTATCAAGCTTGATTCTTACAGCTTTGCTTATCATTTCATCTGTCAGTCCATATTCCTTTTTCATCAGGTGTAGACATATCATTACATCAGCGAATTCCTCAAGCAGTGCATATTTCTTATTAATCAGCTTCTTATGATGCTCTCTGACTGTTTCATCAGCATCAGATCCTGAGCAATAGCTTTCGTAATCAATGATAGCGGCAGCGAGTTCGGTAAGTTCTTCGATATATATAACTTTGTTGTATGTAAGTTTTACAGGATTGTCGTCAACCGGCATTTCTCCGGTACGTATATCCTTGCATATCATTTTAACCATGTCGAGTTTATCTATAACGTCCTGCATAAATTCTCTGGCAGCATCAACCTCTGTAAAACCATTTTTATGTACGCTCGGTGCTTCATCAAGCAGTATGTTAAGAGGCAGGACATTTTCTGTCTGCATTTTATCTTTAAACTTTTGTAAATCCATAAAATTATCCCTTTCTTACAATGTTTTTTATATATATAATATTTACAAACTTTCTTTTGTCCAATAAGAACGTGACGAATTTATGAAAAACAGCAGGAGATTACTCCTGCCAATTTTCTTTCTTATGCACTTTCTGCTTGCCAAACATAGCTAACAAAACCATGTTTGTCTACGGTTTCTTTGAGTTTTAAAACGATGTTGTCTGTATCCGGAATTTCATTAGCAACTGATGACACGTGTCTTCGATATTCGTAATCCGGATTGCAGACGTCATAAAATAGTTCATTGCACAGAATATTCATACCAAAGTGTATTTTATTGCCATTTTTCTAAGTTCTTCCATATTGCGCTTTATATTGAAGCAGTCAGTTCTATATGTGGTGAATGTTTTATTTTTCTTATTATACACTGTTGACAACACAACTAATATTATAGACAGAACAGCGGTGCCAAATACTATCGTTGAGCCTGTAAAAGTATCATCTGTAACAGCAAATAATATGAACATTACAAAAAATCCACTGACTATTGTTATAAGGGACAATAATTCTGATACAGCACTTTTGATCTGATAATTTTCTGTCAGCTTATCATATTGTTAACACGCTTTTTTAATCAGTTCGTAATCTGTATCGGTGAATATTACTTTGACATTTTTCATTTAAAAACCCTCCGTGAAATCTTTTGCAAAAAATGCAAAGCTGACAATAAATGTAAGCACTGACAACGTGCCGAATATGTATATATGCCGGACCTTTTGGTCATAAATCGCCCACAGCAGCAGAGCGAACAGTATAGGGATTGCTATGAAGAATAATATTGCGCTGATGTATAAGTATATGTGCATAACTTTACTCCTGGCTATCATTCATCTCTGTCTCAATAAGTGTATCTGTGCTGTCAGGTGAGTCTGTTGCAGGTTCAGCTGGCTTTAGTCTTTCTACATCTTCACTGCTGACCGGAAATATAATGTCACCAGTATCATAATCTACTTTATATACGACCCTTGCTGTATCATCCCTGTCCATGATATATATTATCCTTTTGCCATCTTCTTTCTTGAGACAGTAGTAATAGGTTAATCCGCCTGATTCAAATGACAGATTTCTGTCGTATTCAGACAGTTTTTTGCCAATGTTCTTTGCATCCGGATACATTGATTTAACAGTCTGATTTACAACTTTTTGCTCATGTTGCATAATAACAAGATAAGTTATTGCAAGACATGCAATTACTGCTATAATAACAGGAACCAGCAATATCGGATTGAATTTCTTTGATTTGTTTTTCATCTTTCTTTTTCCTTTCTTATTCTGTATTATTCTACAGGTTCTCCTGTTACAGCATCTTTTTTGTTAAGTTTCTGTGACACAGGAACACCTAATGTACTCATGACTGATTTTGTATAATACTTGTCACTGCCGGGTTTTTTAATTGATATGTCATATACAATGCTGATTTTCTCACCGTATGTACCAACCTGTATGATATTGTTTTCTGTCAATCTTTCATATGATGAAGACAAACTACCATATTGGCCGAATGCACATCCCCATAATTCATAGAACTGACTTGTGTATCCTTCGATTGCGAATACATTATAGTAGTCGGTGTCATTTGAAATGGCAAAGCCATCCTGAGTCTGGCCATGAAATGTATCGTCCATACTGTCCTGGGTGATTCCATTGATCTGAGGTGAAATAGAAAGCAGCGATATGTCAGCGTGAACATGGTCAATTACTACATCATATCCATCAGGAAGTCCCTGTGTATGCACCTTCATGCTTACCTGTTTTGGATCCGTTACGCGCCAGTTGTTGAGATCATATCCGTTGGTGCCGTACTCGCAGACCAGTTTGAAGTCTTCATCAGGAATATCTAGTGTCTGTGATAGTGACGGTACTCCTATATCATTTGTTTCCATAACCTGTACCTCTGTATCGACCGGAACATATTCATCCTCGATTGTACATCCTGTAAACATTGCAGCAGTAGCTAATACAACTGCTAATAGTGTGATTTTCTTTTTCTTCATGTATTTCATTCTCCTTTCACTTTTGCTATTCTTCCTGACTAATTTTTTCTAACTGCATAGCAGCTAATCTGTAAAAATCTCTGAATGTTATGTTATCATCATAATCAGGCAAAAATATTGCTGTTTTTTCATTCTTAATAGTTTTATCATCTAAACCAAGAGTATCATCCGCAAAAATATTATCAAGAAATGGAACGGCTAAACATATTTTCACACTGAGTGCTATTACAGTGCCCTGTATGCGGTTTGCAGGACAAAGATCTTTTAGTCTGCAATATGCTTTTGTAAAAGCTTCGTCGCCATTTTTATTCAAAGTATCAAAGCATTGAAACTCATTGATTTTGATTTCTTCATATAGTAGATTCGTTACATCTACAAAGGTTAGATTTTCTGATGAACGGATTCTTTTGAGGTATAAAAGCATGCATATAAACATTTGTTTTTCCGCCATGCCACCAATACCTTTGCTGTCTTCAAATAAACAGTCTGCCACTTCATAGACATCTTGATCAGAATGGACATACTTAAACGGATTATAGTGACATGAAATATCTTTGTGCCAAAAATCCAGTGTTTTTATTTCATATCCATATTCTCTGACAACATCAATACTATTTTTCATAGCTGTTTCAGAATCTGCAACAACAACGAATGACTTTAACCGGGTATCTATTTCAGCAGGTGTTTTTATAATTTTCAATTATTATTCCTCCAGATTTATGTATATCGTGTTATCCATTACAAACCAGTTTTTGATGGATTCATGGCCATAATTGATAATTGCCTGTTGTGGATTTTCGCATATAAACTCATCGCCTGTGTATGGACTGGCGGTAATGTGTATTTTTGTTCGGCTTTGCAGACTTTTAAGCAGTTCTCTGACTTTCATCGTTTTCTCTCATCTCTACACTTTTACATATCCTTCGGCAACTCATACAGTATGATTTTTCCAAATTCGCCGCCACTCGGAAAAGCAAGTTCTTTTCATCCTTATTCTTATTAATTCTTATCACATATTCACGATAGCCTCTTTTCTCATATTCCGCAGACATTACAAATAAAGGATTATTTGCATCTGTTATATTGATATATTCAATATCAACTCCAAAGTCTATGATAGCTTTTGTGAGTTTTTCGAGGGTCATTGAGTACTTAAGTCAATGTGTAAGCCCTCATGTATACCTCTGCCAGTTTTTGGATTGCTTCATGCGTATATTCGATATTTAGCATATTTTTGGATTTCCTTTCTCTAAAGTTCATAATAAAATATGATACTTTTATTTACCTCTTCAATCAGCCCGTATTTAACTGCCAGTTTGTAGCGGAAATCTTTTTGCAGATTAGGTATCATGACATTTTTCAGTCTCTGCCTGAACTGTTCAACGGTAAACGTAGACTTGTAGAAATTACACTGCCTGCACGCGGGCAGGAGATTACTTTCATCATACATTTCTTTTTCCGACATTGTCTGCGCAATATCATTGTTACGATAAACGCTTTCGACATGGTCTATCTGCATGTCTTTATATTCCAGTTCGCATCCACAGTAAGCACACCTGTGATTGTATTTTTCATACAGTTTTTTGCGCGTTGCTGTAGGTATTGATTTGTGTTTGCTCATGGTTTCTCCTTTAAAAGAACGTTTTTGCAACAAATATTAATGCAGCAACGGTAATAGTAGTAGCAACAATAGTGCTTATACCAATGAAATAGCCATAGCTGTTTTTTAATGCACTTTTCTTATTGAACTCGGTGTTTGCTGCTATAAGACTTACTGCGATTGGAAAATTAACAGCAAGCAGAGCGATAATAAATGCAAATATGATTATTCTCATAGTCTATCCTCTTTAATCCCACACAGCATTTCTCCAAGTGCAGACGCATCTTCGATGGAGCATAGAGAAGTAGCTCTCATATCTTCAGTTCCGTCTTTTCTCATAAATCTTGTTATAAGATATACCTTTTCCGGTTTAGCTTCGCCGTCAATAGTGTAATATCCGGTTTCTACAGATGAACCATTTAACATTCCAAGTTCTCTTGTTTTGTTGTAGATGAATTCTTTGTTCTTAGCCATAATCATTTTCCTTTCCCTTCCTGAAGTTCATTCCATACATATCTGAGACAGTCAATAAATGCCTCGCTTTCATATACATCGGTGCCGTCCTTATCCATCTTGTGAACCTCGTAGCAGCTCGGACCACAGATGATGAAATATTTGTCATCAAACACCCATGTGTCGTTGAATAAATTAAGTTCCATTGTGCATCCCCTTATAATTTAATGCCAAATTCATTTTTAAGCACATTTGTAAACGATGGTTCCTGTTTACAGTATTCTTTGAGAAATTCATAGTTTGTACATGGAGCCAGTTTTCTGTGAACGATTTCTCTTGTATTATCATCCATAAGAGTCATGATTGCTGACATGGTATTATCCGTAATTATTTTGCTCATGATTATTCTTTCCTCCTTGGTTTATGTCTGTATATATAATATTCACAAATGCGATTTTGTCCTAAAAGTTTCATAATTTTCTTGGAATCCATATTAATAGGAAGAAAAAGAAAAGGAGTGAATAGTGGTGGCATATAAGTATTATGAGCTTTCATGCGGCAAATCGGCTGAGTCAGCTTCAATTATTACGGGCAGACCTATTTTAGGTATATCTGCTGCAAATCCCAAATCGTTTATAATCAAGGCATCTTTCATGCCGGATTTTACGGAAGCAAATCTTGTTTTCAAGAAACAGATAAGGATGCTGAACCGCGACAGAATTTTTGCAGTAAAACTGCTGTCAGAAGACCAAATAAGAGACCAATTCAGTAATGATGACATAGAGAAAATGCCTGTTTACGATGAATATTGTGATCAATATTTTGGACAGAATTGAAAATTGGAATATTATATATGTAGAAAAAAGCAGTAAAGGAGAAATAATATGTAATTAAAAATATAAACAAATGTGAGTAAATATACTCAAAAGTGTTTAAAATCCAGAACACAAGTTGGTAACTTAAAACTACTGGAATTACAGGAAATATAGACCAGTGCAAGTTGAAATAGTCTTGCTAACTATAGGGTAGAACCTTGATGGTTGTAATTGAGTAATGGTATAAATCTACGAAAACCAAGTAGCAAAAATATAAAATATTAAGGAAGGAAAAGCTATTTAGATGGAATCTGTATAATATCATACACAAGACTATGCAGATATGTACCGATGGCTAAGTCGGGAATTTACGACTGTGAAGTATACAAGAACTTGTGAGTAGATTGATATTTATATCATCCAAAGCATATACGTTGAAGCAGTAACTACAAATCGTGAGGTTGTAGCAAATCATCTAGCATATACACATATGTATATGTTTTTAGTAGCAGAATATTAGGATGGAAAAACAAATAAATGATACACACAACTATCTAAAATGTCATGGCTGTCCATACTATTTTGGTGAGATAGACAGCTGCATGTTTGGCGAGGATGATGTGCCAGATAATTTGGAGAAGAAGTGTCACAACAAAACAAAAAAAGATATAGAAATAGGAGGATAATTAATGTCTACAAAAGTAGCTAATCTGACTGGTTATATTACAGATTATGAGGGCAAAGGATTTGCCGCTGACAGTGAGCGCATGAGAAATATATCTTTTGATACAAAGATTTTTGGTAAAAATAAGAAAGTAACAATGCAGCCGGGACTCTATGTATTAAGAGGCGCACCGGCAGCAGGAAAGACAGCATTTCTACTTCAGATGTGCAATGATTTTGCACAGAATGCCCAGAAACACATTACTTATTATACATTCAAAGAATCAATGCGTGAACTAATGACAAGATCGTTAGCATGCGCACCGGCAGTAAATCAGTCGAACAAGCGGAAATTCGTGAAGATTTCAGACTGTGAGTATTTTATTGGAGGTTCTATTCAGTCAGTATTTTGTGAGTATGGCTACCGCATTTATTTGCAGAGTGCAGTTCCAACCTGAAAGTTCATGAACTTGAAGCGAGTATAGAAAATAATGACATTGGAAATGTTATATTTATTGACGGGTTACAGGATTTAGCGTTAACAGACTCTTTTGCTGATATGCTCAAACAGCTTAAGATTTTCCAGAAAGAGCATAATCTGGTTGTATTGCTTCGTTTTCGGATGCATACGCAGACAATGCTGACAAAAGGGCTATTATGAATTACGCAGATGTTGTATGGGATTTGAGAGCAGATGAAGTGATTGATGATGATGGCAATAAAACTAATATTCGTCTAACTTGGACCAAGAACAGATTTGATTTTGTATCTGACGCTGTTTACTCATATTATCCTGAGTATAACATTTTCTTATGATATGGAGGTTTATTATGAATTATAAACATGGCAAATGGCTTCAGAAAGAAATGATACAGTTCCCTCATCAGCTTGACGTTGATCCTGAAGGAATGGTTGTGCTTCAGTGTGCTTTGGAAATTTCAGCAGAGCACTCTGACAGCTATATTTCGTTTGAAGACTTTTTGGTAACAACTGCTGACAATAATGTACAGAGTTATGCAGAATTTATTAAGAAAACTCTTGATGAGGAATGTAGAAAAAATTTTGCAGGAGTTATGACAGAGGTGATAACCCGAAGCATCAAGAATGCTGACAAGGATCCGGAAGAAAATGCACTGGTATTCAATGCTCAGAGCGGAATTAATTTCGATACGGGTTCATTCATGGATTTCTCATTCGGCGTTCCTGTCTGGGGTAACATTGATGTATTAAACAGTATCATTGCTTTCGATGTTAATTATAAAATTGGCAATAAGCGAGTCTGTCTGCTATTCCTGTTCAGATTAATCTTACGGAAGAACGTTCTGTTACAGTATTGTCCATCAAATACAATCCTGTGAACAATGTTGGTGGATGCGCGGCATATACTACAAAGGATGTTCCTGCCGTCAGCATTATCTCTGATTATGAAGAATGTAAGCAGGTTGAAGCTGATGCATTAAATTATGATTACAAAAAGCGTGCAGAAAGAGACTTTAACATGAGATTTGGCATGAAATTTAAGGAGAAAAAACGCCCGGTGCGAACAAAGCCACTGTTCACAAGAAATTACAGTATAAAGACAGCTGGAATTGATAAAACATATTTCCTCAATGTGCCGGAAGAATATGGCTACAGACTGCCACTGTATGGTGTGTTGGATGAAGAATTGTCAATTGTATAAGAGAAATTATGCGCATAATAATTGCAGGAAGCAGGGAATTTACTGACCAGTACAGGCTTACCAAAGTCTGTAACTGGATATCTGCTTATAAGAAAATTGCATACGGTGATATGGAAATAATAGGAAAGAAAAATATATGATAAAGAAATTTTATGATTGGCTTACTTATAATCCCGCCAATATACCAATTACAAACTTGATAAGACCAATTGCTTTTGAATAATAATTATTGTTATTATTATGTGTGTATTTTGTTATGTATTTCTGAAAAAGTATCGTTTAAAACTATTATAGGTTGTTTTTTATTATCGCCTTATGTTTTATTATCTTTTTTGTGGGAAATATATTTTTTAAATGAAAATTTATTTGTATACTTAGTACCTTTATATCCAATGATAGCATTTTTGTTAGTTAAAAAACTGTATAGTTATAAGAATACTAAATAAATATTAAGGAGAGTGAGAAAATGAATGTAAAATATGCAAAAGGCTATATCCAACAAATAAATAAGTTATGCAATGAAATAAATGTGTTTACTGAAAACATCAAGAAATGTTGATGAGAGTGCAAAAATTCGCAACGACCTTGATATGTATAAAGACATTTTGGTCTTTTGTATACAAACTCCATCTTTATAGTATTCATAAAAATAAATAAAGGAGGAAACAATATGAAATTCCAAGAAGAACTCATACTCACAATAATTGCAGGAAGCAGAGAATTTATTGACCAGTATAGACTTAACAAGGTTTGTAACTGGATATTTGCTTACAAGAAAATTGCATACAGTGATGTGAAAATAATAAGTGGTACATGCAGGGGCGCTGACATAATGGGCGAGAACTTTGCAAAAACTTACAACATTCCTGTAAAGAGATTCCCAGCTGACTGGAAATTATATGGTAAAAATGCAGGAAATGTTCGCAATAGGCAAATGGCTGAGTATGCGTCTTCAAATTCTTCAAACAATGGCATGCTGATTGCTTTTGCCAATAGCAGATGCAAGGGTACCATGAACATGATAAACTTGGCATTGATTATAAACTGGATGTGTTCGTTGTCTGGTATGAAGACCAGCGCATTGAAAGATATGATTACGAAACAAATCAGTTTGTAAAAATTATTTAGCAGGGACTTTTGTCTCTGCTATTTTTGTGCAGAAAATCCATATTTATCACAACTTATTAATCAATGTACATTCAAAGGAGGAAATATTATGTACGAATTTTTAGATAAGATTAATTTTAGCAGCGATGTAATTTCGTTGCCGGAAAATGCTGACACAAAGGCTCAGGCACAGAAACTCATGAAACGAGTATTAAAAGCTATCCGTGATGATGAGGAAGCTGATTATGCGGACATTGAGCTTAGTCGCAAAGACGTCAATAATAAGGATGGTACTATTGTCGATCAAACTATCGACATGTTTATTTCCATCTATCAGAGTCCTTCCTGCAAACTCGAGGTTTCTGTTGAAGTTAATCAGCTTGAGTTTGGGAGCGATAGACTGGAGGAGGAAACATTTCCTTATCCATCAAAGGAATTTGACGAGTTTGTCTGCACAATGGTAGACAGATACTTCAATCCACTGCTAAAGGAAAAGGAGTAAACAAATTGAGACCATATTAATGTGGTCTCTTTTTTTATTTCTTTTTGGACAAAATGAAGATTTTTCATATTATATATAAAAAGCAAATGGAGGAAAATATCCATGGTAATACTAAATACCTCATATGAGAATGGCAAAGCCCGCATCGAACTCAATTCAGAGGAGCTCGCATTAATTGCACTTGCGCTCAAGTCGCAGGAAGCTGGTAAGCCGCAGAGTGCATTAAGCAATAATTTCCTTATGGTATCAGCGCTTGTAGAGACAGGACGCATATCAAATATTGGTGACAGCAGTGCAATTGTCAATAATAGTGCAATTGTTAAAAAGACTATACCGCCATCATTGGAAACTGTTGTAAAAGATTTGTCAGCAGATAAAAAGGTTACAGAGATTTCAGATCCGGCAATTTCAGTCATGTGTGAACCGGATCCTGAGCCATTCTTCAAGAAAAGCAAAAAGGAGACTATTTAATGAAATATTATTTACTTGAAACTGCGCCGTGGGAAACATTTTACAGTGCAGCAGCGGAAACAACAGAAACAATTGTTAACGAATTTGTGTCAGCATATGCGGATTACACAAAAGCAGAGAAATTCGATAGAACAAAGCATCAGCCAGCAAAACACATGTCAGGTGTTAAAAATGATGAGAATATTTATATTCTGTACCGAATAACTGGTGAACCTGAACTGTGGCAGATTGGCAGCAAGGTGTCTGACATTACGGGATATATTATACCAGGACTTTTTCATGTCAGAAAAATCGGCGCGTTCGTATCAGACGATGTCGAGACAAAAAGTGAGGTGGCGCAGGCATGAATATAGAAACAATATTCCATGATTTAAAGAGCTGAATATTCTTGCTAAGGAAAGTAGCGAGCATCCTCATATAGGCAAGACTAATCTTCAGAAAGATTTGGAAACAGTACAGATTCTTGACGATAATGTTGCTGATATTACAGCAATCACACATGATCTTGGACTATACAGTGCTACAGAAGAAAAGATCACAATTACATATGTAAAGGGCGGAAAAGAACATACACATGATTTCTTTGTTGACGCCAAACATTTGCACATATATAAAGACAAAGATTTCTTG
>ERZ859980.1081-NODE-1081-length-12519-cov-2.034740_pt1 | contig 12519 bp, 9 predicted proteins | sample MGYA00509984_ERZ859980 | MGnify/ENA primary metagenome ERZ859980 (study PRJEB30046, sample SAMN00715173) | human gut metagenome | study: EMG produced TPA metagenomics assembly of the A metagenome-wide association study of gut microbiota in type 2... | reverse complement strand
GCTGTGAAGCAGAAGCAAAATGTGCCGGAGAACTGTTGGGCGTGCCCACCGATGCCGTACTGGTTGCATCCACCGGTGTCATCGGTATGCAGATTCCCGTAGACAAGATCACCGCTGGCATCGAGAAACTGGTGGCAGCCAAGGCAGATACTCTGGAGGCTGGCTCCGATGCAGCCCATGCCATTATGACCACCGATACCATTTCCAAAGAGATCGCCATCGAGACACAGATCGGTGGCAAGACTGTGACTCTGGGCGGTATGTGCAAGGGTTCCGGTATGATCCATCCGAATATGTGCACGATGTTAGGTTTTGTAACCACAGATGTGAAAATTTCCAAGGAGATGCTGCAGAAGTGCGTCAGCGCAGACGTAGTGGATTCCTTCAACATGATCTCCGTGGATGGAGATACTTCCACCAATGATACACTGCTGGTGCTGGCCAACGGCATGGCTGGCAACGAGGAGATTACCACAGAGGGCGAGGATTACGACAACTTCTGCAAGGCACTGCATGAGATCACCACATTCCTGGCAAAGAAAATGGCAGGAGATGGCGAAGGCGCCACAGCACTGTTTGAGACCAAAGTAATAAACGCAGTCAGCAAGGAAGATGCCAGAACTCTGGCAAAATCCGTGATCTGTTCTTCTCTGACCAAGGCAGCTATCTTCGGACATGATGCCAACTGGGGACGTATCCTCTGTGCACTGGGTTATTCCGGAGCCAAATTCGACCCGGAAAATGTGGATCTGTATTTTGAGAGCAAGAGCGGCAAGATTCATATCTTCGGTAATGGTGTGGCATGTGATTACAGCGAGGAAGAGGCCACGAAGATCCTCTCCGATCCGGAAGTTACCGCACTGGTGGATATGCATATGGGTGAGGCAGAAGCTACCGCATGGGGCTGTGATTTAAGCTATGATTATGTGAAGATCAATGCGGACTATCGTTCCTAAAAAAGAACGACCGGAAAGATAAATGACAGGCGGATCACGGTATCTGCGGAAATGAGGATAAAAATGGAAAAAGATATGGAACAGGTAATGAAAAAAGCAGAGGTGCTGATCGAGGCGCTTCCTTACATACAGAAATTCAACCGTAAGATCATCGTGGTAAAATACGGCGGCAGCGCCATGAGCAATGAGGAACTGCAGAAAAACGTCATCAAGGACGTAACGCTGTTGAAACTGGTAGGTTTCAAGCCCATCATCGTTCACGGCGGCGGTAAGGAGATCAGCCGCTGGGTCGGCAAGGTCGGAAAAGAGGCAAAGTTCGTCAACGGTCTGCGTGTCACCGATGAGGAGACCATGGAGATCGCGGAAATGGTACTGAACAAGGTAAATAAGAGCCTTGTGACCATGGTGGAAGAGCTGGGCGTGAAAGCAGTAGGTGTCAGCGGTAAAGACGGCGGCCTGCTTCAGGTAGAGAAAAAATATTCCGACGGTCAGGACATCGGGTATGTGGGTGAGATCACCGGCGTGAATCCGGATATTCTCTTTGACATGCTGGAGAAGGATTACCTGCCCATCATCGCTCCCATTGGACTGGACAAGGATTATCACACCTACAATATCAATGCGGATGATGCGGCCTGCGCTATCGCCAAAGCAGTACATGCGGAGAAACTGGCATTTCTGACGGATATCGAGGGATTGTACAAGGACATCAATGACAAGTCCACATTTATTTCCAGATTGACAGCTTCCGAGGCAGAGGGACTGATCCACGACGGTTACATCGGCGGTGGTATGCTGCCGAAGCTGAACAACTGTACTTCTGCGATCCGCAACGGTGTAAACCGTGTGCATATTCTGGATGGACGTCTGGCACACTGCCTGTTGTTGGAGATCTTCACCAATCAGGGTATCGGAACTGCGATCGTATCCGATGAGGAGGAAAAATAAAATGAGCGACACTATGAAAGAATATATTGCAGAGGCGGAAAAAGACCTGCTGCATACCTATAACCGTTATCAGATCGTTCTGGATAAGGGCGAAGGCGTACATCTGTATGACACCGATGGGAAAAAATATCTGGATTTCGTAGCGGGAATCGCTGTATTTGCCCTGGGCTATCAGAACAAGGCATACAACGATGCGCTGAAAGCACAGATCGACAAGGTGATCCACACCTCCAATTATTATTACAACGTGCCTGCCATCGAGGCGGCTCGTAAGATCAAAAAAGTATCCGGCATGGATCGTGTCTTTTTCACCAATTCCGGTGCGGAAGCAGTGGAAGGTGCCATTAAGGCTGCCAGAAAATATGCGTATCTGAAGGATGGCTGTACCGACCATGAGATCATTGCCATGAATCACTCCTTCCACGGCAGAACCATGGGAGCTTTGTCAGTAACGGGCAACCCCAAGTATCGTGAGGCGTTCCAGCCCATGATCGGACATATCAAATTTGCAGAACTGAATGATTTCCAGAGTGTGCTGGATCAGGTGACAGACAAGACCTGTGCCATCATTATGGAGACTGTACAGGGTGAGGGCGGACTGCGTCCCGCTAATGAAGAATTCTTAAAACAGGTTCGTGATCTGTGCGATGAGCGGGATATCCTGCTGATTCTGGATGAGATCCAGTGCGGCATGGGACGTACCGGTTACATGTATGCATGGCAGCGTTTCGGCGTGAAGCCGGACATCATGACTTCTGCCAAGGCACTGGGCTGCGGTGTACCGGTAGGTGCATTTATGATGACGGAGAAAGTAGCACAGCATTCTCTGACAGCGGGAGATCACGGAACCACCTACGGCGGTAACCCCTTAGCCTGCGCAGCAGTGGAAAAAGTGCTTGATTTATTCGAAGAGGACCATATAATAGAACATGTGAGAGAGGTGGCTCCCTATCTGGAACAGCGTCTGAACGAACTGGCAGACAAGTATGACTGTATCAAAGAACGCCGTGGTGTGGGACTGATGCAGGGACTGGTATTTGACCATCCGGTGGAGACATTATTAACAGAGCATTGGAGAAGGGATTAATTCTGATCAATGCCGGTGCGGACATTATCCGCTTCGTACCGCCTCTCGTGATTACCCGGGAAAATGTGGACGAAATGATTGCTATTTTGGACACCTGTATCGAATAAGAGGTTTAGGTGAATTTATGTTTTTGAAAAAAAGAATTATCGCTACAGCAGCTGTGATCGCCATGGCTGCTGCAGCTGTTTACGGAAGTACGCAGGAGATGAGTCAGACACAGGAGAGCGGAAGCGGACTGCAGCTGTTTCGAGGAAAGGAGACAATCTATTGCTGGTATTCCGATGAGGCATTGTCCGGTTATATCAATGCGGCAGCAGTATCCTTCGGAGAACAGAACAGTGGAGTTCGTGTGATTCCCGTACTTACTTCTGACAGTGAATATCTGGAAGCTATCAATCAGGAGACCCTGCATTCCGATCAGATACCGGATATCTACCTGTTGAGCAGCGACTCTCTGGAAAAGGCTTATCTGGCAGGACTGGCATCGAAAGTGCCTGACACTGTGGGAATCTGCAATACAGACCATTTTCCCCAGGCGGCTCTGTCTGCGGTAACCTATGATCAGAAGCTGATCGGTTACCCGGTTTATTTTGATACCAGTGCGTTGGTATATAATGAAGATTATCTTCGAACCTGGGCAACCCAGCAGGCGGAGAAGGAACTGGCGGGAAGCAGTGAGAATGATGAACCCATAGGGGAAGGAGAAGAGATCATCGAGGAAGATTCTCTTCCGGAAGACCAGACCACGGAACAGGTGACAGCGGATGAGGCAGCGGTAAATGCACTGGCAGAGCAGTATTTCGCGGAAGCACTTCCCTCCACAGTGGATGATCTGCTGAATATTGCAGATACCTTTGATGCACCGGAAGGTGTGGAAGGTGTCATGAAATGGGATGTGAACAATATTTTCTACAACTACTGGATCGTAGGCAACTACATGATCGTAGGCGGTGATCCCGGGGATGACAGAAATGATATTGATATCAATAATCCGGAGACCATTCAGTGTCTGGAAGTGTACAAGGCACTGAACCAGTTCTTCTTTATTGAATCCGATACGGTGACTTATGATTCTGTGATCCAGGACTTTATCGATGGCAAGACCATGTTCACCATCGGAACCACGGATGTGGTCAAACGGCTGGAAGAGGCAAAAGCGGACGGCAGCCTTGCATTTAATTACGGGATTGCCCGTATGCCGGATGTCAGCGCCGAACTGCAGAGCAGATCTTTGTCTGTTACGGGAGCGGCAGTCATCAACGGCTATTCGGAACACAAGGAACTGGCGGACTGCTTCGCAGCGTATCTGGCAGAAGGATATGCGGACGGCCTGTATGAACGCTCCGGCAAAATGCCGGCAAGTCTTCAGGCGGCAGAGAATGCAGACAACGGTGCGCTTATGATCTTTGCCGATGAGTATGCGGACAGTGTGTCATTGCCGAAGATGCTAGAGACGGGAAATTTCTGGATGCAGTTGGAAGTACTGTTTTCCAAGGTATGGAACGGTGACGACGTGACTACTCTGGTACAGCAGCTGGACGAGACCATAGCCGGACAGGTAGGTGGTACAGAGAACTAAAACCGTTACAATAAAATATGAATGAACGAACCGGTCACAGGATAGACTACTACTAAAAAGAAAAGGTGGTAGAATCCTATGATCGGTTTTTTGATTGCTTTAGTTTCCGGTGCGCTGATGAGCATCCAGGGAGTGTTCAACACCCAGGTGACGAAATCCACCGGCATCTGGACCGCCAGTGCATTTGTGCAGTTTACAGCATTGCTGGTATGTCTGGGGGCATGGCTGTGTACGGAGCGGACTTCATTCTTGAAGATAGCGCAGGTGGAGCCCAGATATATGCTTTTGGGAGGGGCTATCGGAGCCTTTATCACCTACACTGTGATCCGCAGTATGGATGCCCTGGGACCGGCCAAAGCGGTAATGCTTATTGTGGTCGCTCAGCTTGCTGTAGCATATATTATCGAACTGTTCGGATGGTTCGGTGTGGAGAAGCAGCCCTGGGAGTGGCGGAAAGCCATCGGCATGGCCGTGGCGATTGTGGGTATTGTGATTTTCAAGTGGAAATGATCCAGAGCTATCCGCGAAGCGGCAATTTTACGAAGGGGTTCTGAATCGTTACCACAAATGCGAAAACGGCTTGTAAATTCCGTGCGATTCCAGTACAATGAAAGTTAACAGCATAGAGAGGCAATCCCCTGAAATTTTGTGAAGAAATCAGGAAAATGGAAAGGGGACTATGATGTTTTCGATAAGGTTTTTTAAAACAAAATATGCAGGTTTGATCGGAATGTTTTTCAGTCTGGTGATGTTCATGACCGGCTGTCAGAGGAAGGATGAGGCCATTGTGCTGATTCCATCCGGAGAAGATGTGGCGGAATTTCCCTCACTGGAAGCGGTGGAACAGGCAGCGGAGCCTGCAGGCAGCAGCGTGACAGTGCAGGAACCGGCAAAGGCTGAACCGCAGATGATATATGTCTATGTCTGCGGCGCAGTGCGGGATCCCGGAGTCGTGGAAGTGCCGGAGGGCAGCAGAGCGGAGGAAGCCTTGCGACTGGTCGGAGGTATGACAGCGGAGGCGGATCCTTTTTATGTGAATCTGGCAGAAACGGTGACGGATGGTCAGAAGCTGTATTTTCCAACGTTGGAGGAAGCGGAGACTCTGGAAGCCGAGGTAAAAGCGACGGCGGAGGGACTTGTGAATATCAACACGCATCTGCGGAGGAATTGTGTGCGCTGCCGGGGATCGGAGCTTCCCGGGCGGCAGATATTGTGCGCTACCGGGAGCAAAACGGAGCCTTTCAGACGAAGGAAGACATTATGAAGGTATCCGGGATCAAACAGAACGCGTATGACAAATTGTGTGATAAGATCACGGTACAATGAGGGCTTATGCCGGGACCGTGAAGAGAAAAGTAAGGGATAGAGAGGTTAAGGAAAGATGGCAGGCAAGAAAGTGCTGGTAGTGGATGATGAGAAGCTGATCGTGAAGGGAATCCGTTTCAGTCTGGAACAGGACAACATGGAAGTGGATTGTGCTTATGACGGTGAGGAAGCATTGCAGATGGCGCATAACAAGGAATATGACATCATATTACTGGACGTCATGCTGCCGAAGCTGACCGGCTTTGAGGTCTGCCAGCAGATCCGCGAATTTTCCAATGTACCGGTGATCATGTTGACCGCCAAGGGTGATGACATGGATAAGATCCTGGGACTGGAATACGGCGCGACGATTACATAACCAAGCCTTTTAACATTCTGAAGTGAAAGCCCGGATCAAAGCTATCTTCCGCAGAATGGAGCCGAAAAAAGGAACCACAGAGAACACCGGTATTCTGGAAAGCGGCGATATGAAGCTGGATCGTGACGGCAAAAGAGCCTACATCCAGGGCAGGGAGATCGGACTGACGGCCAAGGAGTTCGAAGTGCTGGAACTTCTGATGCTGAATCCCGACAAGGTATACAGCAGGGAGAATTTGTTGAAGCTGGTATGGGGTACGGATTATCCCGGTGATGTGCGTACAGTGGATGTACATATCCGGAGACTGCGTGAGAAGATCGAGTCCAATCCCAGCGAGCCCAGATACGTGCATACCAAATGGGGTGTCGGGTACTACTTTAATAATAAGTGAGACTATGAGAACCGGCAAAGATAAGAGGAAATGATTCGCCATGCTTGCATGTAAGAATCAATTTCTCTTATCTTTGAAGGTGGCTCGAATAGAGCCACCGCCACGCAAATGAACAAAAGTAGCTGCGAAGCAGCGGAGAGCACGATTTATCGTGCGGTTTTGTGAATGGCGTGGAGAGGTTCGGAACTGAGGTTTTTATACTGTGAAAAAATGGAATAAAGAACGTTTTGCAACTATATGGGAAAAGCTGGAGAGCATGATCGCGCTTCGAAGTCTGCGGGCGAGGATCTTCCTGCTGACGCTGGTGATCGGCCTGGTGCCTTGTATTGCCATGCGCCACGGTATCGTGAGCAATTACGAGGATCTGGCGGTGGAACAGCGGACCACAGTGGTACAGAACCAGTTGATGATCCTGGCCAATCATCTGATCAGCAACAATTATTTAAGCAGCCATGGTGTCAGAGAGGACACCGGCAATTCCAGAGAAGTCATCAATGCGGAACTGGAGATGCTGTCCAATCTGTATGAAGGCCGCGTTATGATCATCAACAAGAATTTCAAGGTGGAAAAAGATACCTACGGCATCAGTGAAGGAAAGACCATCATTTCCGAGGAGGTCATCAAATGTTTTCAGGGGGAAAACATTTCCCATTATGACCCGGAGCACGGTTACATAGAAATGACCACTCCCATCATGGATACCACGGCAAACACTACGGACGAAAACGGAAAAAGGAATCCGGATGCCATCCGGGGCGTTATGCTGACCAGCATTTCCAATGACAGTATCGTAAATGCCAAGGAAGTGCTGAATCGTAAGGCGTACATTCTGGAAGTGATCATGATGGTGGCAATCCTGGCACTGGCTATCATACTGTCCAGAGCTTTGACGAGACCTTTCAACAGAGTCACACAGGCCATCAATGCGGTAAAGGAAGGCTTCAGTGATGAGACGATCTCTGTGCCAGATTATGTGGAGACCGTACATATCGTAGATGCGTTCAACCAGCTGTTGAAGCGGATGAAGGCATTGGACGATTCCCGACAGGAATTTGTGGCAAATGTGTCCCACGAGTTGAAAACACCCATGACATCCATCAAGGTATTGTCGGATTCCCTGCTAGCACAGGAAAATGTACCGGCGGAGCTGTATCGAGAATTCATGGAAGACATTGCTTCCGAGATTGACAGAGAGAACCAGATCATTACGGATCTGTTGGCACTGGTAAAAATGGATAAAAAGGTACAGGATCTGAATATTGTATCGTTGAACATCAATGATCTGACGGAACTGATCTTAAAGAGACTGCGGCCCATCGCCCGGAAGAAGGATGTGGAAGTGGTATTTGAAAGCGTCCGTCCTGTGGTGGCAGAGGTGGATGAAGTTAAGATGACCCTGATCATGACGAATCTGGTGGAGAATGCCATCAAATACAATAAGGATCATGGCTGGGTGAAGGTGATACTGGATGCGGATCATCAGTATTTTACCTTTGAAGTCAGTGATTCCGGAATCGGTATCCCGGAGGAGGCTCTGGCACATATCTGCGAGAGATTCTATCGTGTGGACAAGTCTCATTCCAGAGAGATCGGCGGAACGGGACTGGGACTGGCGATCACCAAGAGCGCCGTCCTGATGCACAAGGGATCCCTTACGGTGACGAGTACCGAGGGGCAGGGCTCCTGTTTCCTGGCGAAGATCCCGCTGACATATATCGCCTCTTAGACGGAGCTGTTGTAAGAAAGATTGTGTAGTTATGAAGAGAGTTAAAAAATATGTTTTGACCGGTATGCTTCTGATGTTGCTGGCAGTCCTGACCGGCTGTGGCACGAGAGAGCCGGAGACCGGCAAAAAGATATCGGTGTATTATGTAAATACCGCAGAGACGAAGGTTGAGGTTCATGACCAGTATCTGAACACCAAGACACCGGAGGAACAGTTGGAAGAGACCATGACATTTCTCTCCACCACCCCGGAAAAGCTGGAATATAAGGCGCCTTTTGACATGGGATTTCAGGTTCTGGATTATGAAGTGGAAGACGGAAAACTTGTGATCAATGTGGATAAGGCATATTCCGAACTTTCGGTCACCACAGAAGTACTGGTGCGGGCGGCCGTTGTAAGGACACTGACGCAGCTGTCCAATGTGAAATATGTGACGATTACCTTGGAAGGCAGTCAGTTATATGACAATGCAGGGGAATTGGTAGGCTGGATGAATGCCGAGCAGTTCATCAATAATGACGGTAACGAGATCAACACCTATGAACTGGTGAAGGTAAAGCTGTATTTTGCCAATGCAGACGGTGATAAGCTGATCGCGGCCTACAGAGAAAAGCATTATTCCACCAATACTCCGTTGGAGCGATTCGTGGTGGAGGAACTGATCGCGGGACCCAGCGGACAGATTGAGGGTCTGTACCCGGTGATCAATCCGGAGACCAAGATCATCAATATCCTGACCAAAGATGGAATCTGCTATGTGAATCTGGATTCCAGCTTCCTGACCGTGGTGAACAATGTTTCCACGGAGGTAGCAGTTTACTCCATCGTGAATTCCCTGGTGGAACTGGATAATATCAATAAAGTACAGATCCTGGTCAACGGCGAAGTGCCATCTACCTTCAGCAATTCCACTTTTGAACGGAATCTGGATTATGTAACGACTTTGGAACAGTAAATTTTGAATTTATGCGGGACAGGACTGTTTTTGCGTTGGACTGTCGGAACAGTCCTGACTGTGGGCAGGCGGGATTGCCTGCGGAAGGGAGCTTAATGAGACGACCGCTTTTTATGGCGTGTCTGTGTCTCGTGATAGTGCTCGCCATAGGAAGAATACTGACGGGGGCAGACACCGGGGATGCCGGCGTACTGCCGCCTGACGGAAGTCCGGTGAGGATCACGGGACGGATAGACACAAGAACTTCTGAAACGATTATTCTGAAATCAATTTCTATTATTCAAAACGATCTAAAATATTCCTATTCTGGAAAATTACAATGTGAGTTGACAAACACACAGGAGGTACAGAGCCTGAGACTGGGCCAGCATATTGTTCTGGAAGGCGTTTTTTCGCACTTCGATGCTGCGACCAATCACGGGGAATTTGACGTGCGGGCCTATTCTGCGGGAAAGGGCATCGGTGGCAGAGTGCGGAAAGCACAGATTCTGGCAGCGGAGGAGGACTATAACTTTTTGAGAGAAAAGTTGTTTGCCTTTCGAAGGAGATTACACGACAGACTGGCAAAGGTATTCCCGGAGAAAGAGGCTTCTGTTATGCAGACATTACTGCTGGGGGAGAAGGAAGAACTGGATGCGGAGGTAAAGGCGCTGTACCAGAGGAATGGGATCGCCCATATCTTAAGCATTTCAGGGCTGCATATTACTTTGCTGGGGATGGGATGCTACCGGCTGATTAAGAGACTGGGGGCTCCGGTCAGAGTGGCAGCAGCGGGAGGTGCCATGACACTGCTTCTGTACGGTATGATGGTGGGCATGAGTGTATCCGCCAGCCGTGCCATAGGAATGTATCTGCTGCAGATGTTGGGGATATTCGTGGGAAGGACTTACGATATGCTGACAGGTGTGGGGCTGTTGGCGGCATTGCTGGTGTTGCAGCAACCGGAGCGGCTTGGGGATGTGAGCTTTTTGATGTCTTTTGGGGCGGTGCTGGGGATCTGCTTGTTGACACCGGTGTTTGCCGGGGATGGTAGGGAAGATAATGCCGGTGTGGAAACGGCCAGTGGCGTGGTGGCAGGGCTTGAAGAGAAAAAGAGGGCCGACGGGAAGCGCGGACTTGGTGAGGCATTAGGCTTTGCAGAGAAAAAGAGGACTGATGGGAAGAGCGGATTTGGTGAGAGGTCTGACTTTGACACGGAACAGAGGAGACTGGGAAACGGGGGGAACGGTTTTAGAGTACCGGCATGGCTTCTGACCGTGACAGATATTCTGGGTGATTCCGCTTACGAGAGGAACAAGTACCGGGAAGGCTGGCGGAAGGTGGTGTATGAAAGGCTTTGGCGCATGGTGTCAGCACTTAAAAGCGGTTTTGCCGCCAGTGCCGGAGTTATTCTTTTTACGCTGCCCATACAGCTCTGGTTCTTTTATGAGATCCCTGTCTACTCGGTATTATTGAACCTGCTGGTGTTGCCCTTTATGAGCGTGGTGATGGCAGGGGGAATCCTGTCATTGATCCCGGGACTGGGAATTGCAGGGACGGTGGATTGTCTGATCCTGTGGTGGTATGAATGGATCTGCGAACGGTTCGGAGAACTGCCGGGAGCGGTATGGTGCGTGGGCCGCCCGACAAAGTGGCAGATGGTCGTTTATTATAGTGGGCTATTTGTGTTGATCATTGGCAGGAATTATGCGGAAAAATGGAAGCGACAAAGACTTTATGCAGCTTATGTGGCGGAAAATAATCATGGAGACGGACACCACGCTGAAAGAGAAAGGCTGCGTCGGGAAACACGCGGAGTGGATGATAGCGGTAGGGGTAGAAAAAGAGAGAGTAACAGAAAAAAGATGCAGCACTCTGATAGGTACTCTGAAATATGTACCACCAGATGGCGGCATGTTTTAGCAAATTTTTGGTATACATGGCAGGGAGTGATGACATATAGGAACGGAGTTATGTGCCGAATTGTAGCCGCAATGATTTTAGTATTAATAGTTGGTTTACTGACCGGCAATTTTGATCGGGGAAGCCGTGTGACTTTTCTGGACGTGGGACAGGGAGACGGTATCGTGGTGGAGACCGGGCAGGGGGCATATCTTTTTGACTGCGGCAGTACCAGTCGGAGGAAAATCGGTGAATATGTGTTGAAGCCTTATCTCAAGAGCCGGGGAATCCAGTCTCTACGCGGTGTGTTTGTATCGCACCCAGATGAAGACCATATGAATGGCATATTGGAACTGCTGGAGAACGGTGGAGAATGGGGAATTACCGTGGAGCAGATGTTTCTGCCTGCGATTACGGAAGCGGAGCGCAGGGAGGCTTTTGAAAAATTGCTTGTTGCCGCGGAATATGCCGGAGTACCGGTAAGTTACATAAAATGTGGCGATGAGATCAGGGATAGTCGACTCCGGCTGCGGTGTCTGCACCCGGAGGAGAATACGACCCTTGCGGATGCCAATGCCTATTCGGAATGCTTCTACGTGGAGGTATTTGCGAAAGCAGTGAAGTGGGGCGCGGCAGAGGGGATGGAAGCAAGTGGAGAGGGCGGAAGAGCTGCTAGCGAAGTTTACGGTGAGAACGGCAGCTTTGCTGTCGGAGTTATTGGTGAGAGAACCGGTCATGGTGATACCGGTGAAAGGAAAAACTTCGGCGTGGGTGCCGGGAAGCTAAGCATTCTCCTGACAGGGGATGTGGAAGGCGAAGGGGAGCAGCAGCTGACACAGGAATTGCAGACGTTGAAGACGTTACAGGAAGCGAAGACGTTACGGGTAGCGCAGGAATCACAGGCTTTGCAGAATGCGCGGAAATTGCAGGAATCGCAGGAACCGCGAGAACAGCAGGAGTTGTGGGAATCACGGAGACAAGGGGGCTTCAAGGTAGACATCCTGAAGGTAGCGCATCACGGCTCAGGCTATTCCACCAGTTCTGAGTTTCTTGCCGCCGCCGGCCCCGCTGCCGCCATTATCTCCTGTGGTCGTAACAATTCCTATGGCCATCCCCATGCCGCGACGCTACAGCGCCTGGAAGATGCTAAGGTCCCCTGGTACCTCACCACCGACTATGGAGCCCTGACAGTAACCGTCGACAGTCACGGAAACCGGTTGCAAGGGTATCTGAGAAGAAAATAAGCCGTTGGGGTTCTAGGTAGTTGGGGCGTGAGAGGAAGAAAAGTAAGAATAAGCCCCGGGGAAGTCAA
>ERZ859980.1076-NODE-1076-length-12586-cov-1.962094_pt1 | contig 12586 bp, 14 predicted proteins | sample MGYA00509984_ERZ859980 | MGnify/ENA primary metagenome ERZ859980 (study PRJEB30046, sample SAMN00715173) | human gut metagenome | study: EMG produced TPA metagenomics assembly of the A metagenome-wide association study of gut microbiota in type 2... | reverse complement strand
GTGCGGCGGTTGGTTTCGGTCACTGCCTTTTCCATACTGTCCGTAACCGTATCGGCATACATTATGACCTTGCCTTCGGCGTTTCTTGCCGCCCTGCCTATAGTCTGTATAAGCGAGGTTTCGCTTCGTAAAAAGCCCTCTTTATCTGCGTCAAGTATCGCAACAAGCGATACCTCCGGCAAGTCAAGACCCTCACGCAGAAGATTTATTCCGACAAGCACATCAAAGACGTGCATACGCAGATCTCTTATTATCTCCATACGTTCGATAGAATCAATATCGTGGTGCATATAGCGTATCTTCACGCCGAGCTTTTCGTAATAAGACGTCAGATCCTCAGCCATTTTCTTTGTAAGCGTAGTGATAAGCACACACTCGCCCTTTTTGGTACGCTCGTTTATTTCGGAATAAAGATCCTCTATCTGTCCCGCAACAGGCTTTATCTCGATTATCGGATCAAGCAGACCCGTAGGACGTATGACCTGCTCGGCTGTGTTCACAGCGTGGCTCTTTTCGTATTCTCCCGGTGTAGCCGAAACATAAATGACCTGATTTATCATCGAGGTAAACTCGTCAAAATTCATCGGTCGGTTATCATACGCAGACGGCAGACGGAAGCCGTAATCCACAAGGTTTTTCTTTCGTGCAAAGTCGCCGCCGTACATACCTCTTACCTGCGGCAATGTAACGTGGCTCTCGTCAATGAACATAAGAAAATCTTTCGGAAAATGGTGCATAAGAGTTATAGGCGAGCTGCCCGGCGCTCTTCCTGCAAGCACCCGTGAATAGTTCTCTACGCCCTTACACGTTCCTATCTCACGGAGCATTTCCATATCATAGCGTGTTCTCTGCTCTATCCTCTGCGCCTCTATCAGCTTATGGTTATCGGTGAAGAATTTAACACGTTCTTCCATTTCGTTTTCTATCTCGGTAAGCGAATTTTCAAGCCTTGCCTTGCTTACGATGTAATGTGACGCAGGGAAAATGGCAACGTGCGAAAAGCGGCGTTTCACCTCGCCCGTCACTATATCTATCTCGGATATTCTGTCTATCTCATCACCGAAAAATTCTATCCTTATCGCCTTGTCGGACGTACTTCCGGCAGGGAAAACCTCAAGCACATCGCCTCTTACCCTGAACTTGTTACGGATGAAATTCATATCGTTGCGTTCATACTGTATTTCGACAAGCCTTTTTATTATATCGTCACGGCTTCGCTCCTGACCCTCACGGATAGAAAGCATATTCTCACGGTAATCCTCCGGACTGCCCAAGCTGTAGATACAGCTTACACTGGCAACGATTATTACATCTCTGCGCTCCGCAAGAGCCGCTGTTGCCGAGTGTCGCAGGCGGTCTATCTCGTCGTTTATCGCACTGTCCTTTTCGATATAGGCATCGGTTGACGGAATATACGCCTCAGGCTGATAGTAGTCGTAGTAGCTTACAAAATATTCGACAGCATTATCCGGAAAAAACTCCTTGAACTCACTGCACAGCTGTGCCGCAAGCGTCTTGTTATGTGCAAGGATAAGCGTAGGACGGTTGACCTTTTCGATAATATTTGCCATAGTAAAGGTTTTTCCCGAACCGGTAACTCCGAGCAGAACCTGTTCCTTATCGCCGTCAAGCACACCGTTTGCAAGGCTGTCTATAGCCTGCGGCTGATCGCCCATCGGCTTATAATTTGATTTTAATACGAACTTGTCCATTTTAGCTCCTTAAAAATCGTTCCATATATCAGGAAGAATACCGTTCTCACGCATAGAAAGACAGCCGTGCATACCGACTATAACGTGGTCGGCAAGATAAATTCCTGCCTTTTCAAGAAGATTGAAAAGATTTCTCGTCATTATCTTATCCTCCGTAGACGGCATTTCACTGCCTCTCGGATGGTTATGCGTCATAACGACTATAGGACATCTTTTCTGCACTGCCTTTTCAAGCAATCTCATTATATCAGGCCGCACCTGTTCAAGCGCACCTGTGCTTATTATTTCCTGCGACATAAAACAATACTCGCTGTCGAGAAATATCATTCTCAGCTGTTCGGTATCTGCAAAGCGGAAAAGCCCCATACAATAGTCCTTTACCGCTCCGGATGCGCCGAGCATCTCGCCCTTCTGAACGCTCTCAGACAGCATACGCTCTATGTTCGCACGAAGTACGATTATCATCTGAGCGGTAGACCTGCCTACACCCTCGACCTCGCACAACTCGTTTTCGCTTGCGGAGAACACACCGCTGAGCGTTCCGAATCTGTCAATAAGCCTGTGAGCTATCGGGTTTGTGTCACACTGCTTAAAAGAGCTGTACAGCATCATTTCAAGCAGCTCGTGCGACTGAAACCCCTCACTGCCGAACTCTTTAAGGCGGCTTATCATACGCTCCCTGTGTCCTGCGTGCATATTATCATTATGAGCGATAGCTACCGCCCCCTTCTGTCATCAATATCACCGCAAGGCTGTGTACCTAAATACACAGCCTTTGCTGAACAGTATTAAATTAGCATATCAGTCTTCAAATACAGCGCCTGTATTCGAGCTTGTAACCAGCTTTGCGTAACGCTTGAGATAACCGTCAAGCTGTCTTACTGGAGCGTTTACGCCCTTAGCCTTACGCTGTGCTATCGTTTCATCGTCAACAAGAAGTTCAATGCTTCTTGCAGGTATATTGATATGTATCTTATCTCCGTTTTCAACGTAAGCTATAAGTCCTCCGTCAGCCGCTTCGGGAGAAACGTGACCTACCGCCGCACCTCTGCTGGCACCGCTGAAACGTCCGTCTGTGATAAGGGCAACACTTCCGTCAAGACCCTTGCCGACAATAGCCGCCGTAGGAGCAAGCATTTCAGGCATACCGGGACCGCCCTTGGGGCCTTCATAGCGGATAACAACAACATCGCCGGGGATGATAACGTTATTGAGTATAGCGTCACAAGCCGCCTGTTCGCCGTCAAATACCTTCGCAGTACCTGTGAAGTCCATCATTTCGGGCTTGACAGCACCCTGCTTTACAACAGAGCCGTTTTCTGCAAGGTTACCGCTGAGTATTGCAAGACCGCCGTCTTTTCTGATAGGATTCTCGCAGGTGTGGATTATTGTACCGTCTGCATTCGGAGCCTTGGCGATTCTGTCAGCCTGTGTACCCGATACAGTAAGAACACTCGTATCAACGTGACCGCCCTTTGCAAGCTCCTTGATAACCGACTGGATACCACCTACATCGTTAAGGTCTGTTATGAATATATCGCTTGCAGGATTGAGCTTTGAAAGCTGAGGTGTTGTCTTGCTCTTGTTGTCAATGTCGTCAAGAGAAATGTCTACTCCTGCCTCGTGTGCGATAGCAAGAAGATGAAGGACCGTATTTGAGGAAGCGCCGATTGCCATATCGGTAGCGAGTGCGTTCATCATATTCTTCTTTGTGATAATATCCTTAGCGCAGATGTTCTGCTTTACAAGTTCAACTATTCTTTCGCCCGTTTCCTTTGCAAGTCTGCGGCGAGCGGCATTTACAGCAGGCTCTGTACCCGACTTCGGCATCGAAAGGCCGATCGCTTCTGTAAGGCAGTTCATTGAGTTCGCCGTGTACATACCCGAGCATGAACCGCAGGTAGGACAAGCGTTATTCTCGTAGTCAAGAAGAACATCATCGCCTATAGTACCGTTGGAATACTGACCGATAGCTTCGTATATCTCGTTATATCCTACTCTCTTGCCCTGTACTCTGCCGGGGTTCATAGGACCGCCGCTTACAAAAATAGAGGGGAGGTTCATTCTTGCGGCAGCCATTATCATACCGGGAACTATCTTGTCACAGTTCGGTATAAATACGATACCATCAAGAGGATGTGCCGTCAGCATTACCTCGATGCTGTCGCAGATAAGCTCACGGGATGCAAGAGAATATCTCATGCCTCTATGGTTCATTGCAAGGCCGTCGCACACGCCGATGGTGAAGAATTCAAAAGGAACGCCGCCTGCGTTTCTTATACCGTCCTTTACCTGTCTTGATATTTGTGCAGATGCGCATGACCGGGAACATAGTCGCTTGCCGCACATACAACGGCAATAAACGGCTTGTGCATCTCGCTGTCTGTTACACCCAGTGCCTTCAGTAAGGCTTTGTGCGGTGTTCTGTCTACGCCGCTCTTGATAAGATCGCTTCTCATTTTTACTGTCCTTTCCTTTGTAAAAAGTGTTTTTATTTTCTGCCGAGCATGGCACTGCCGATCATACCTGCTTCATTTGCAAGTGTGCAGATTACTATCTCGGTATTTTTAGCATTGTTTTTTGAGTAGATCTGCTTTGCAATCAGTGCTTTAAGCGGTATAAGCAGATTATCGCCCTCGTTGCATACTCCTCCTCCGATACAGAGAATATCGGGCTGGAATACGTTTATCACATTCGTAATGCCACAGGCAAGATACTTGATATATTTATCAACAACTTCCCTTCCCTCAGGGTCGCCCAGCTTAGCGGCATTGAACGCAGTTCTTGCTGAAATTTTCCCGTCACGGTCAACCATTTCGTGAAGCCGTCCGCTCGGATATTTCTCAATCATTTCCCTCGTCATACGGACAAGTCCCGTAGCCGAAGAATAAGCCTCAAAACAGCCGTTTCTTCCGCAGGTACACGGCGCACCGTCAACCTCGATAACAGTATACCTATCTCGCCGCCTGCGTTGTTCGAACCGCTGTATATCTCGCCGTTAATAATTATACCTGCGCCAACACCCGTTCCGAGCGTCAGCACTACGGCGTTTTTTGCACCCTTTGCCGCACCTGCAAGATACTCGCCGTATGCCGCAACATTAGCGTCATTTTCAAGGATGATACGCTTGCCGAAATGTTCTGCAAGATCCTTTGCAAGCGGAACGTTCTCCCAGTGCAGATTATTTGAATACAGCACCGTGCCGTTTTCGTTATCCATAGTTCCCGGACAGCCGACACCGATAGTCTTTATCCTGTCAATATCCTCGCCCGAAAGCTGTACAGCCTGTTCAACAGCGTCGATGATTACCGCAAGGACGCTTTTATAACCGTCTGCCGCATTTGTCTTGAGCGATATTTTCGAAACGAGCTGTGCGTTCTCGTCAACCACTCCTGCCTTGATATTCGTACCGCCAATGTCAACGCCGATATAATACTTCATATATCCCCTTTAACCTTTCAAAACACAAGTCTTAAACTATATCAGAAAGAATTACCTCAAGATTACCCGTAAGAGTAAATCTGCCGTAGCCTGCAGGAACAAAGAAGCTGTCGCCCTTCTTTGCGTCAAGCTCACCGATCTTACCGCTGCCGTCAAGCACCAGCACCGACATAAACGACTTTCATCTGCGTCAAGCGTTACTGTTCCTGAAACCTTGATTTATGAACATCGAAATATTCACAGGTGCGGAGCAATGTTTCCTCGCCGCCGTCTATCTTTCAGGCTTGCCCTGCGGCTTTGTATCATATTTCGGAGGGCAAAGCTCGGTAACGTCTATAGCCTTTTCAATATGAAGCTCTCTGGGCTTTCCGTCTTTTCCTACTCTGCCGTAGTCATATACTCTGTATGTCGTATTGCTGTTCTGCTGAATCTCGGCAATAAGTATACCCTTGCCGATAGCGTGGAGCGTACCCGACTCGATGAAGAACACATCTCCCTTATGAACGGGAACATTGTTTGTGACCTCAAGTAAGGTATTGTTCTTTATTCTGTCAGCAAACTCTTCTCTTGAAATTTCTTTATCAAAGCCGTAGATAAGCTGTGAGCCTTCCTCACAGTCAACGATATACCACATTTCCGTCTTACCGTACTCGCCCTCTACACGCATAGCATAATCATTGTCGGGGTGTACCTGTACAGAAAGATTATCCTTTGCGTCAATAAGCTTTATAAGTATGGGGAAATACTCGAATCTGTCACAGGCTGTACCGAGTGCATTCTTGTTTTCCGCTACATACTCGGAAAGCGTCTTGCCTTTGTCCTTGCCGTTTGCAATAACGCTCTGACCGTCCTTATGGCAGGACAGCTCCCAACTCTCGGCTATCTTATCAGCGTCTGATACCTTGCCGTATTCCTCTCTTAATCTGTTACCGCCCCAGATATAATCCTTGCAGGGCGCATTGAGCTTTAATATTTCCATATTATGTTCCTTTCTATTTATCGGAATATTACCGTTTTATATCGTATCTTCATAAACCGCAGTTCACAACTCTGCTTATAGTCAATTATAGCACATTCAGCTTTAAATGTCTATCACTATTCTTGACTTTTTTGCGAAATATGTTATATTTATCTTATACAGCGGTCATACCGCACAAAATGACGAAAGGAACTGATGATATGAACGAAAATGTAAAAGCCGCACTCAAAAAAAGAGCGGAAAAGGTAATATCCGCCCTCGAAAAGAACAATATGAAGGGTTATCTTGTCGATACTCCCGACGAGGCTAAGCAGATAATAAAGGAGCTTATAAAGGATGACAAGCTTATAGTTTCCGGCGGAACAATGACGCTCAAAGAAACCGGCATTCAGGATTTTCTGAACGAAAACTACAGCGGTATCTACATTGACCGTGAAAAGCTCTCTCCCGATGAGGTAAACGACCTTTACAGGAAGGCTTTTTCAGCCGACACCTACTTTGCAAGCACTAATGCGATAACCGAATACGGCGAATTATACAACGTAGACGGCACCGGAAACCGTGTAGCCGCTATGATATTCGGACCGAAGCAGGTAATCATTGTTGCCGGCTTAAACAAGATTGTAACAGACCTCCACTCAGCCGTTGACCGTCTTGAAACGATAGCATCTCCCGCAAACTGTGTAAGGCTCGGCAGAAACACCCCCTGTGCAAAGACAGGCAGATGTGCGCACTGCTTAAGCCCCGACAGGATTTGCAACGATTATGTCATAATGGCTCATCAGCGTGACAAGGACAGAATAAAAGTAATCCTCATCTCCGACGAATACGGCTACTAAGCGGCGGGTCGCCGCTGACTGTTCCGACCTTGCGGCAATGTGCCGCTTCAAATTCCGACCTTTTTATATGTTCCGGATATATGCAGGATAGTGGGACGGTCGGGATTGGACGATGGTAAAAATTTTATTTTTACTAATAGCAATGTGCCGCTTCAAAAATCGAATAAGCAAAATTGCAAAAACGACGTACATTTTCAGTACGCCGTTTTTGCATTTATTGAATAAGGAACACGCATAATCAATATGTGCCACGCACATTCGATACACCGCAGAAATACATCCGCCGTAAATCCCGATTGGATTAAAGTAAAGGCTTTCTTGCTCCGCAGCCTACGCAGAAATCTCCTCTTGAATTATTAACCTTACCGCATTTTGCACAAACCCAGGTGCCTGAAGAATTCTGGGCATTTGCCGTACCTGCTGTACTTGTGGGATTAACCGCATTGTTATTGTAAGCTGTACTTGCGGGATTAACCGCATTGTTATTGTAATAAGTATTAGGCACATTAACCATCTGTTTAGCAGGAAGACCTGCCATTTTTCTAAGGCATTCGTTATTGTCATCCGTAAGAACTATCAGATCGCCGAATCCTTCAAGTATAAGCGAACCGATAAGAACAGGAACAATTATTATAATACCTATCTCGAATCCTGCACCTATCATAACGCTCTTTAAAGTTTCATTGTAACTGCTGATATTCCCTGCTATGCTCCAGCAAGCTATAGCGGAAGCTAATGCTACTATAAAACCGAACACTCTGATAAGAAGTGCGATTGTTTTCAGTTTAGAACCTGATTTCTTATACATATTTACCTCCTCGCAGTTGAATCTTACGGCGCTTTACCAACAACCGCAAAATCCGTCAGATCGTTTGTGGTTACTTTTAGTTGTAGACGGTATCTCCGATTTTTATAAAAAGCTTTATTTATATGCTTATATTTTATATTACAACTAATTTTGCCTGAACGAAAACTATAATTTTTTCCTATGCTCCTTATTCAATATATAAGCCGTTTTAAAGGCTGAATTAAGGTTAACATTCTGAAAAGAGATAGTCAAGCAATTATTCAAAAACTGCACTTTTCCGACAGAACTTGCACACGATCCTGTTCCCTGCAAATAACTTCAGATAACCATTACGGATTTTTTCGATGACGATATGTAGGGGAATCTTGAACAGGAAATATACCGGAAGGCTGTAAAACAAAAACGGTGGGCTTGTGAGGCTCACCGTTTTATTCATCTTTATAAATATTAATATAACCATACTATCAGATTATTCTGCTCGATGCTTGCCAATATAATATAAAACCACAAACCCAACGACAAAAGCCACAATTGCAGTTATAATTATTGCGACAAGTTCCATTTTATCTACACCATAAGCACCAATTCCGAAAAATGCTCCGATGCAAAAAATAACTATGAATAATTTATTTTCAAATACAGTATATTGAGTATTATATCTGATAGATTTCAATTTTGAACCTGCTGCTAAAACGCCATCTATCAGCATACAAAAAGATACATCCAGCACCTCCGTTCAACCTAAGTCAGTTGCGTTTATAGTCAGTTTGTGAATTTAATCAAGCAACTTAGATACCACACTTACCCACAAACTTCTCAAAAAATTTACCATGTTTATTGCACTGCACAAATTTTACCATATCTTGGTCTTTGATGTTCAATAGCGAAGTTAGGATACAATAGAATTCACAAATCTTATCAACTATAAAAATCATAATATTGACTATGTTGTGAATATCTTTGATAACAAACAAAAGCTGCAATTGCAATTGAAATATCCGTTATTTTTGTCACAACGTATGTATAATTATTTTTAAAAGCTTCGTTGATAATATATCCATCACTGGATTTGGAAATTTCACATACAATATTGGTTCTTTTACCATATATATTCATGTCTCTAGCAATTTTGTTGCTACTACCTCTTATATAGTTATTTGCATCTTCTTGAAGCAATCCATAATTATTATAAACATATGTATATATTCCGTTAAGGACGAATGAATTTTCATTTTTTGATACAGCACCACCTATTTTAATACCGAGATTATCAAAAATGCCATCTTCATTCACATATCCGCACTGATTGACTTTTTGGTTTTCTATTATGTATATTTTCCCATCAGCAGCATACAATGTACTTCCATCTATTTTAATTATTCTGTCAATCCAAGACGTAGAAGCCTGTTGTTCTTCATTCTTTATATCCAGGAGCAATTTTTGAGCTTCTTCATCGTTAGGACAATTTAGTACAACCCATTCGATATGTGATTTTGCTTCACTTAAGTCTTTATTTGTACCCAGACCATAAAACTTGTAATAGCCATAAAGGTAATGCGCATTCGCATCGTTGCTGTCTACCGATAACGCCTTGCATATACAAGTAAACGCTTCCGCATATTTGCAACGCTTTTCGTAAAGCAAACCTAAACTAAGCATTGTCTCACAATTAGTATATCCGTTTTTCTCTGCATTCTCAATCCAATATGCAGCCAAATCCAAATCTTCTTTTACATGTAATCCAATTGCATATAATCTGCCCAAAGAAAACGCAGCAACAGCATTACCCATTTCTGCTGCTGTTCGCATCAAATCTACACCTTTTTCTGAATTGACCGGAACATTTCTTCCTAAAAGATATATATTTGCGAGATTTAAAGCTGCATTGTTATCACCTTGCTTTGCCGCTAAAGAATAATAGTATATCGCTTTATCCACATCACATAAAACGCCATCGCCATAGTCTGACATATAACCTGCCATCAACTGTGCATAGCAATCGCCATTATCTGCGGCGCTCTCATAGAGCTTAAACGCTTTAGACTTATCAATTGAAAATGTGTCATTTCCAAAATAATATTTATCTGCCATTGAAACAATATTATTCATTTCCGATTCAGATAAGTTTCCTCTTATTTGCTCATCAGATGTATTTATCATAATTTCACCTATTCTCAGTCAATTCGATAAATAACCAAGTAGCTAAATATTACACTAAATTCGGATTCTGCTACCGGATGAGAAAAATGCATATAGTCCGTGTATTTGCCGATTTTGTAAGGCAAAATTACTAAAATATTTTCTGCTCCGACTTTATTAATAAATTCAGCTATTTTATCGAATTCAATTATTATTTGATGCACCGAATTTAACGATTTTTATAAATAGGGCACTTCTCGTATTCCTCGCCATAATCAGTTTTACACTTATTCTTCACTTCGTTCTCGGAAACATTTTTATTGCAAAGCTTACAGACGTAATCTCCCTGAGAAAAAAACGCTCCTCCCGACTCGTAATCCAGATACGGACATCTTGCCATAACTATAACTTCCTTTCATATAAGATATTAACGGTTTACCGTTAATTGAATTATATCACATCATCACTTGCTTGTCAACGGTTTACCGTTAATAATTATCGGAAATTTGTGGTATCATCATTACTGAAAGGAATGATGATAATGGTATGCAAATCTGTTTCCGAAGCTGTTTCAAAGCGCATTTTACAGCTATGCAGGGATAAAAACATAACCGTAAACAAGCTGGCAACTCTTTCGGCTGTTACCCAATCGACCGTAAACGACATAATCAATATGAAATCCAAAAATATCGGTATAGTAACTTTGAAAAAGCTCTGCGACGGACTACAGATAACCATTACGGATTTTTTCGATGACGATATGTTCAGAAATCTTGAACAGGAAATATACTGACAACAAAAGCAAGCCGTTGACGCACATCACAACGTCAACGGCTTGCTTTTCTCATTTTGCCTGATTATTATTTTGTATGTGTCTTCAAGTGGCAAAAGTTCTTATGCGCAATACTGAAAACGGGCTTTGAAGCAACACATACTCCAAAGCCCGTCCGTTATTGTTATATTCAATTGTCGAATCGGTTATCGGCTTACTGCCTCGCTTTATGCGTTCTTCGCATATTCTGCAGCCATCATCGTGGTATCATCCTACCAACATCCTGTCTGCCGTTAAACTTAACCGACTTTTACATTATTTCGTAGTTCACACTACCTGTACGTTGTCAGTACATTGGACTATACCTCACTGTCTTTCTTCGTTAAGCACCATTCTTTGATGCTTTATCATGCAGTCAGCGTATATTACCATTTGAAACACATCCTTAAGAGCTCAAATCAGCTTCTTTCAGCTTTATCAGCTGCTCTTTTTATCCTCTGTATCGACTTCTGCCGATGCAGGATATTAAGCTGTTATCAGTAGAACTGCCTCTTTGAATGTCTTGAACTGTACATCTCAATCACCTTACCTGTATTTACCTTGAAAGCTGTATATAATAAACGCTTTTGCGGAAATCTGCGATTTTTCAAATCGCTATAAGGTTTCTTGTTTTCTTTGTCCGGTAGCCGTTTTACTCGCAATTAAAGGTCAAAACCCTTTTATTATGTGTGTCGATGAGTACCGTATGAGTATTGTCATCGTACTATTCACTTCTTACTTTATGTTGCGAGCCTCAACAGACTGCTGCGACTCACTTTTTTCCTGACCCATTGGACTCGCCTCCTATCCGACTTTATTTATATACGGTTTCCGAATCGTATATATGTTGAATAAAACCCTCTTTATCGTGTTAAATAGTCAGCATGAAGATGTTTTATTCTGTCTGGGGAACTTTCCTTTTCCTTGTCTATATGATAACACATCAAACGGCATAAGTCAACACTTTTCTGAATGAAAACTGTACAAATTGCACATCGTGGTTTTGTATATTAGTCACATAGTTACACAGTTTACACAATATCAGCGTATTTAATCTATGTTTATAACTTAAAAATGCGTCGATTTGCTATTTTTAGGGAATTTGACCTGTGCAGGAATAGTATTGTGAGAAAATCATAAAATACCTCTTGACAACACCTTTGGTTTCGTGTAAAATTATATACAGAACAGAGGTCTTGAAACGGTCCTCGGAAAAGGAAGGAATAAACAATGTCAGAAATCGAAAACATCACAGACAACGACTTAGACACTGCCGAATATATAGACCTCGAGGACGAAAACGGCGATACCGTTACATTTGAGCTTATCGGACGCATTGAGGTTGACGGTTGCTCATACTGCGCCGTTATTCCCGAAGAAGAAGACGAGAACGCCGACAGCGACGTTTACGTTATCTTGAAGGAAGTAAACAAGAACGATGAGGTTTACCTGTCAACAATAGATGACGATAAGGAATACGACCGTGTAGCCAAGGAATTCTTCAACGTGTTTGAGGAACTTGACGAAGAGAAAGAATAAAAGTTAATACACTGCCTTGTTCGTTCAGTATGATTTCATATGATCCGACACTCTTTAATAGGGATTTCTCTCCGTTTGCGGATTGCAGACCTCCCGCCCTGCGGAAGAAGGGAGCGTGAAACAATCGGGGGAAAGTTACCCACCGTACTTTATGTGCGGGTTTCATCGTCATACCACGGCAAGGTGGTCTTAAAAATTACAGCCGTACTGCTTAAAAACAGTACGGCTTTGCTTATAAAACAAGCCTGTTTATATGAAAAACAGAGCAAATTCTCTATCCCTATAAGAACGCTTTGTGGGCTTTGCGTCCTACAAAAC
>ERZ859980.1075-NODE-1075-length-12587-cov-1.345037_pt1 | contig 12587 bp, 17 predicted proteins | sample MGYA00509984_ERZ859980 | MGnify/ENA primary metagenome ERZ859980 (study PRJEB30046, sample SAMN00715173) | human gut metagenome | study: EMG produced TPA metagenomics assembly of the A metagenome-wide association study of gut microbiota in type 2... | reverse complement strand
TTAGCATTATCAATCTTATAAGCAAAGTAATAACCATACGGAGTACTATCTACAGTAGTAGTAGAATCACCTTCGAACAATCTTATACCACATGATACATTAGCTACAGATGGAGTACCATTCTTATTTACATGAATAGCACTAACAGAAGGAGCTAGTTGATATATCTTAGGAGTTTGACCATCCGCACCGGGTTTAACTTTTGTGATAGTTAAAGTAACTTGTCTTATATATGTATTACCTTCATATACAGCTTTTACTGATACAGGAAGTCTTATTATCTCTGGTGCTGATTTGTCAATAGCAGTTATAGTAATAGTACCTAATACTGAAGATGTAGCTGTTACTCCGGTTACTTCTCCTAGTGTAGGATTTTCATATAGAGTTAATTTAGTAGTGCCATAATACATACTTACTGTAGATGTTACTGGTAAACCACTTACTACATTACCTTCAGAGTCACAAGCTACAGCAATCATATCATTATCAAAGTCTGTAACTAAACCACCTACACCATCTACTCCATCTTTACCATCACTAATCTTATAGATAGTCTCTTTATCTACTAACTGACCACCATTAGTAAGCATGAAGATTATTTTCTTCTTAATAGATGCAGTAGATATATTTTGATCTATGGTATAATTTTCAGCTAGGTCTTCATCAATTACGTATTTAAAAGCATATCCATTAGGTAATTGAGATAGTTCTATAGTATTAGTACCTTGAGTCTTCTTAATACCACAACTAATGAATGTTACGTCTGATACACCTTTTTTATCTACATGAATAGCATCTACACTAGGCATCAGTGAATATAGTATAGCATCTTCTCCATCTGCACCGGGTCTGATTTTGTTAATAGTAAGGTACGTAGTACGTTCCATTAACTCATTGTTATATACTGTACTAGCATCAATAGGTATACGTATTGTGGTATCTGTAGTATTAGCAATAGAAGTAACAGTAATAACTCCTGTTTGTCTATCAGCTGTTGCTACAACTCCTTCTGGGGCACGTACTGATAATGCACTTAGATTCAATTGTACAGTACCGTAGAACTACTTAAGGTTGTCTTTAGTGGTAATCCACTAATTACATTTCCTAAGCTATCTGTAGCTACAGACTGTATTTCATTATCTAAGTCTAATACAATACTACCTAAACCGTCAAGACCATCTTTACCATACTTAGCCCACAATGATGGTCCAGTATATGCTCTCCATCTACCTCCTCTGAACTTTCTTTGACATACCCATTCATATGGATATTCTTTTGTTACTCCTATTGGATCATCTGACCAACCTCCCGGAATGTATTCTATACCTTCAAAGTCACCAGTTTCCTGATACGCATCTGAATTAGTGTTGTTTGGAGTTGGATTATCTGGATCGTTGTTGGTTGTAGTTCTATAGAATATATACTGTACACCATCTCCATCCTGACCATTAGCTCCCCATTTAGACCATAATGCAGGTTGACTGAACGGACCCCATTTACCATCTTTCTTACTTCTGGTACTAACCCATTCTCCTTGATAAGTAGTCGTTACTCCTCTAGGATATCAGTCCATCCTAAGTCAGTAGGTACATAATCGTCAACTTGTTCACTAGTTGGAGTATCAGGTCTATCTAAGTCGCCAGCAGTTGCTGTACGCTTATATATAAATTCATCTGCTTTTCCGTCTGCACCCGGTTTACCATCAGCACCAGATATCTTAATTGGAGTAGACCAATCCTCTACTATATCAGGATTAGAAGTAAATGTTCTATCTGACATCCATATTGAGGAGTCAGTTTCTGATCATTGCCTTGCCATCCTTCTGGGTATACTACCTCGTTAGTTTCAGAGTCCCATGATCCGCCTACTGGTTTCTCAGGTTCTTCTTCACTAGATTTATATGCAAACACAGTCTTGTAAGATACTCCGGGTAATCCTTCTCCCGGTTCTCCTTGAGGACCTGATTCACCTGTAATTCTAATAGGACCTACCCATTTATCAACAAGATCACCATTTTCGTCGATTAACGCATTAATCATCCACATGAATTCACCTTTGATCAATGTTGGTGGTTCATCTGTCCATCCTTCTGGGAATCTCACAGTTCTATCTAATGGAGGTGGAATAGTCTCAGCAGCACTTTTAGCATACTTGAAGTCCATATAACTATTAGTCTTACCGTCTTCACCTGTACATTGTACTGGATCCGTCCAAGTAGCCACTGTGTCTGTACTACCATCTACCAAACCCATTGACATCCACCATCTACCAGTAGATCCCGGACCATCAAACCAACCGTCAATACCTGCTGCTCCCGGAGTAGGTATAAAGAAGTTAGGTTTACTTGGTTGTAATTCTGATTGTTTGAATACCCATGCAATTTGGTTTAATTGATTCTCCCGGTTGACCGTCAACACCATCTTTACCCGGATCACCTTTCTCTCCCGGAGGTCCTTGTATACCTCTTTCTCCTTGTTTACCTTGTTCTCCTTGTGGTCCTTTGAATAATATCCAAGTATAGTCTACAGGATTTGAACTAGGAGTTCTACAGCTTGATTCTCAGCAATACCTATATGAGTAGTATCTGGTTGAGGCTGCATAGTCATATTAAGACCACTAGCATTATTGGCGTATCTAATCAAGTATAATTACTTACTGAACCACCACTACCTGATCCTTTTTCTGATAAGTCTACTAACTTCTGACCTATTACTGCCATGAGTTTATCCTAAGTAGAATCATAGTATATCTGACCATTTTGATAAGTACCACTAATATTACATTTAATATTCTTAGCAATGTCTAAGCACTGCGGTAATACTAAAGTATTATTCAGTACAATACTACCATTAGATATACTACCTCCATCAAAGAATAATACACAGTTCTCTGGCATCTGTATTGTTTGACCTTGTAGGTTATAATCATACTGTATTCTATAAATAGTACCAGCCCTATTTATATCTGACTGTTGAAGTAGATTAATATTATTAACAATACGTTTGCGCAATAACTTTCTACCCAAACCACTAAATTGATTTGGTACATATTCTTTATCTGCAAACTTAAGGTTGAAGTCATAATCAACCATTATGTCTTCACCATCAGCAGATATTGCACTTACTGGTTGCCAATATGCCTTATTAGTAATACTAATGTTGACAGGTACTTCCTTTATAGATATAAAAGACTTATAATCATTATCATAGACCAAACAAAGTCTATCATACTATTTAGAAGAATCATGTTTACCGTCACATGTAAGTGTAACTTTACCTAATAATTTCGTATATTCCATTCTAAAAAATTAATTCTGTTTCTGGTTTAATAAAGTCTTTAACATCTGGTGCATCAAAAGTAATTTGATTATCCTTAGAATCCACAAATGCATTGGGATACTTAGCATAATCTGATATCACTACAATATTGCCATGATAGTCTAACGCAATATATAGGAACTATTTTAATTCATCACATGTGCACATATTCTCACAATTTACATACTCCATTAACACATGTTTTACATCCTGTGTTAACAGTTTTAGTATTAATATTAACGTTCAACAATTTGCATAAATCCAAGTAAAACTATAGTGCTTCCTTATTATGCGCAGTAGCAATAGCCTATTCTAGTAATTGTCTCTTAAACACTATTAACATTAGAAGCTACATCTGTCTATCATCCAAACACGTCTGACAATATTTACGCAGCATCTTTATTTCTGCATTGTACAGAATATTAGGATCATAGTATATACCATCTACATAGTCATTAGCGTAATACTCAGTAGTAACAAACATCTTAATATACTTCATATTAGTATCAAACTCTGTTAATACATCAGATTCAACTGTTATTTCATATGCATATATAGTTGTTACTTCCTTCTCTTCGCCTTCACGTACAATCTCTTTATAAGATATTCTAGCGTTATTATAGTTCAACACGTATCATGATTGTCTGGATTCTCGCAATATATATTACCTATATTATGGCATTCGTCAATGTATAATACTATATCATTAGTATTTACTATAGATATATTAGTATACACACTGAATACCATTAGATTATCCTTTATGGTTACATTAAATATTTTATTCATAATATTAAAATAAAAAAAGTGGAGCGGGGAGATATACTCCACCAGCCCCACTTCATAATTGATTGAATTAATTCGATTAAGCAGCTTCTCCTGAGATGAAAGCTTCGATACCTTTAGCAACGATTGAATCTGTGAAACCTTCAGCTTTCTTAACATAAACCTCAGTTGTCAGAGGAGTAGTCTTGATATACTGATTATCATTACTAAGATATTTATTGTCATTTCGATAGTGATGTAGTTGTATTCTGTACCTTCTTCTACCATTCTAGGCTGTTCTACAATAGGATAAGCACCTGTAAATACATGTCCTTGGTAACCCATGAAACGTACTTCAGTATCTCTTACTTGTTTCCAGTAACCCTTACCCGGAGTACCTTCAACTTTATTGATAGTAGCTCCCGGAATAGCTTCAGGGTAGTTGCTAAGGATAGCTCCCGGAATAGTAACATACAGACTAGCTTCCATGCTTACTGTAGAATATTCAGACAGTGAGTAAACTCCTTCATTATCATCTTTTTCCATTGCAGTCAAAGTGATAACAGCACCAGAAACTGTAGCATTAATTCTACGATTTGCGTGTTTGTTGATCTTCTTAACAATAGCAGCAGCTAAAGCAGAAGCATCTGTGCTAGCAGCATATACTTCATAAGTATGAGTAAACTGACCCGGAGCTTCATACATATCTTTGTAAACCATTCTCAGAACGTATCTGTGACCAGCTACGATAGTTGCATCAGTCAAAGTAATAGTAATTTTATCCTGAACCGGAGCAACATATTCACCAATAACAGCACTAGGTTTTGAATCTTTCTTGATTTCATTACCAAATTTGATATTAGCTTTCTGAGCAACTGTACCATCAGGCATAGTTACATTAACTTTGTTCTGAGCTACACCTACATACAATGAAGTAGCGTTAGCAGCTTCAGCAGCAGTTTTTAAGATAGCTCTATTCTGGTCGAACAAAGCAACATCACCTACAGCTAAAGCATCAGCAGTAGTATATGATGCAGGGATATTTTTACCGATCAATACGATATCTACGTGTTGTAACATAATTTAAATTTTATTTTTAGTTTAACATAAATGCGCGCTCATGTAAACTTAGTTCATCTTCTACTTTCCTTATTTCAGATTTCCACGTCAATGAACGCATTAGTCTTTGTCAGATTTACCTGACTATTGCATAGAAGCAGCTTGCTGTATATACATCATTACTGCTGCATCTATAATTTCTTGGTGAGTATCAACTGGCATTTCAGTGTACTCTTCCGTTAGATTATTACCTAGGTCTTTAGCACTTCTTAAGTAAGTTAACTGATATTCATCTATACCATAGTTTCCATCAGTCATCAACACGATATTACCGTCTGTATATAATCTAACTGGTCTAGCTTGATTGTGGTGTAAATGATATTCTGATAAGCTGTTACTTAATATTCTATCAACTGTTTCAATAGTAGCTTCAATAACATCTGTAGATTTAGAAGCCAATTGCGGACATTATCATTATATATATTGATGCTTACCTATTCGCCTAAAGTATATAAGTAATTATCAGGATATTAGTAGACCACCTATTATTTACTTTTTTAAAATCAAAACTAGTATATTTATCTGTCTTTACTAGAGTACGTAACTTATCAGACAATTCTTGATTAAGCTAAAACGCTCTGTATAACTGTTTAACATATTCGTCTTTAGCTCTATTTATATAGTAGAATATAGTGTCTGAGTTTAACTTACTCATAATATTATAACCCGGTATAATATTATTCAACTATCTTTCAAATGCTATTTGGAATTGTCTTTCAGTCATATTATTCAGATAATTGGTTTAACTGTAATTTAGTAGATGTTCTTGGTGATTCAATATTTTCCAATGCTATTACTACAGCTCTATTGATAACTTCATTCATTACATCTTCAGGTAGATCTAATTCTTCGTCTAACTGTGTGTAATCAAACTGTTTAGGTCTCTTTATATAAGTAATATTAACTGCATACTTATTGCTTGATGGTTTAAAACTATCTGATATCTGCATTACAGGATCTACATAGATTTTCATTCTATTATCCTCTAATGTAGCTACAGGTACTTCAACCCAAGGTATATTGTTGTATGTTTGTTTAAATAGGTTAGCATTCTAATGATCTACTATTAAGCAATTAGTAGATGAACCTTTAAACATAATTACTGCAGATAATATAGTTACTCTCTACCTCCATCATGAATGTCATCTATTACGAATTCATTGTATGTAGAATTATTAGCAAAGATGTTCTCATCAGTACATACTAAAGCATCCAGTTCAGATATACTTTGGAGAGATCCTTCGAAACCCTGTCTTAATACATTGTTCCCACTTATCTTATTACTAATTATCTCATTTTGAGCCTAATTAAGAAAGATATCTATTTCCTCAGGTAAGAATGCAGGTGAGCCACCATAGGCAACTCCCTGAGCATTCTTATCTAGGATAACTTTAAACTAAATATGTGCAGTACGGTTATTCATTACTTGGACTTGATTTCATTTAAAATAGCCATCTTGATATCATTATTCTTCTTATCCTTTAAATAAGCAATTACGTCTTCCAAACCATTACCAATAAGGTCTGTACCAAAGTAATATTGAGCTCTATTCTTTCTAATGATATTCTTAGCAATAGCTTCTTCAATCACAAAGTTAATTTCTTTATTAGGGTTTTCTACCCATTTCATAATAAACTTCTTTGGTGATTCTTCAATCTGTTCTGTCAACTTAGCTTCAATCAGTTCATTTGACATAGTATCAGATTTAATACCATAAAGTCTAAGACATTTACGCATATCCTCAATAGACATCTTATCCATTTCTCTATATGCTTCACGTTTGATCTTGTTGATCTTGTTAGCTTCTTCAGCTTCACTGTCCCTATTAATCATTACATAATCAGTAGCCGGTGTGATCTTATTTAATCCGTTTGCTACTCTCTTATGTCCTTTAAGGAACAAATATTTTAGTTCGTCTTCAGGTCTATCAGTATCTAGTATTGTGTCCTTTTTGCCAACTTTAACAGCAAAAGTATCCCAAAATGAACTATTGGGTGATAGTTTACCTTGTTCGAAACCAATTTCTTTTTCTAATCTTTCTGCATCTTCTGCAGTCAATCCAGTATAAATGTTACCAGATCTGGTCCAGTATGAACTAATATAGTCATAACATGTGGACCATTTTGTGAGCCCAGTCCACGGGTTGGCTTTAATTATTCTAACGATTACTTCCATAATATTAATATTAGATTATCAAGTTAGTGATAAGGGGTCCGAAGACCCCTTTGTGTTTTTAGTAAGTTATACTTACTCAGCTTCCATGATTAATTCACCACAAGCTCTTGGGTCTCTCAACATAATACCCATTTCACCAAGGAAGAATACAGTATAACCATCCTTACCATTAGATCTAAGAGTACTCTTTGAGTTAGCATAACCAGTTGGAGCAACAGCACCACCAGTGTACCAAGTTACAAACTCACGGTCTTTACGAACTACTTTTACAATGTTAGCTTCACCATCACGTCTACCAAGATCAAGGAATGTCATACGATATGATTCCAGAGGTTTCAGTGTGATAGGATGCAACATACGGTTATAAGTAGTATCATCATACAATGGGAAATACTTCAGAGTAAGTTCGATGCCATTAAACATCTTGTAAGTCTTGAACTGACCACCAAAAGTAAGACTATCGCCAGAACCTGTTACAAATACTGTATCAATCAGATTCATATTGATCATCTTTTCTTTCAATACTCTGTCAAATTCTCTCATACCCATTTCACCAGTCAAGGCAATAAACTTACGTTCGTTAGTACCAAGTACATTGTAAGACAGGTCGAACAAGAAGTCTTCCAACAGTTCTGCACTCAGTCTAGTATAGAAACGTCTATTAGATGGAGCAATCTGTTCCAACAGACCAGCACCAATAAATACTGGACGACCGTTAGTACCTTTCAAGTTACAAGAACCATCTTTGTTTACATTGTTTTTCATGTAAACCAGCATTCTTTCACATCTCTTATACCATTCTCTCATTGCAACCCATTCCTGATAGTCTGCCCACAGATATGATTTCTTACCTGTTTTAGGATCTTGCAGAGCTATTGCCATTACTGTTGAATATGCTGAACCAGTAATATCATAGTTAATACGAATTGTCGTCAGATAATTACGCATTTTGAAATGAGTATTATAGTTCAGGATATCACCTTCTTCACTGTATTCTTCTACAGCAGAAGCAAGACGAGATACCTGACATCCAGCTTTCAGAATTCAGAAGGGATGTAAGATGTAGGGTTACCATCTGCTACAAAGCAAGTGTATACCCAAAGATTGCCATCCTGATAAGGTGCACCTGATACGCGTACTTGGAAATCTTTATTATCAAATTCCAGAATAGCAGTAGGTCCAAACCAGTTATCTTCCAACCACAACAGGATAGGAGTATTACCCAAACCAGCTGTAGAATCATCAGTAATAGCAGCACCATTCCATTTTGCGTCTCTAATTGTTACAGCTCTATCAGCATCAATCATTACGCTCCATTCCCAGCTTGGCTGATCAATGGTCATTACATTACCAAGACCGCCAGTGAGCATATCCAGAGAAGTCTGGTAACCGTTATCCTTAGTACCAAATACATAAGACAATACGGTAGCAACCTGATATGGATTCTATTGTGAAGCTGCACTGATCTTAGCAGTGTCAATCAAGTCTGAAAACCATTTACCTTTGTATAAAACTAAGTTATTTAGAATATTATTATCCATAAAATACTAGTAATTTTAATTTAATTAGTTATTATTAATTTGCACGTAGCATTCGTGCAGCAGAACTCCAGATATCAGTATCATTCGAGATCTCTTGTTTTTTAGTCTTTCTACTTACTCCAGTTCTATTTAGCTTTCTTTAAATTTGTTAATAGCTTTGGTAGAACCTTCGCTCTTAGCAGCCTTCAATAGTGTGTCTCCCTTCATAGTAAAGTAAGCAGACTCAAGTAAGTTCTTTACGCTTTTGGACCAATCCTTTTGGAATTTTGTCATGCCATCAGCGTCAGGCTTAAATATATATTCAAGTAATACCTGTTTATCTTTTTCAGGTATTTTAATACCACGAATATTATCCATGCCTTTTATTTCAGTGACAACGTTCTGGAAGTATTCCTGTTGACGCTTTGCAGCTGCCTTAGCTTGGTTTTCTTGATCTTTCAATAGCTGTTGTTTCTTTTGCTCTTTAATCTCTTTAAGAGCTTCTAAAGCATCTTCAGCTTCATCTTCAAGCAACCCAGCATCTTCATACTTAGTTAATTTCTTGTCTATTTGTTTAGTACTAAAACCCTTTTCTTTCAAAAACTCTTTCAATACTAATTTCTGATTAACTTCGTCATCTTCAATGCTAATCTCATTAAGGTCTAATTCACCTTCAATTTCAAAGTAATCTCTAAGATTTCCACCATTTTTAACAAAATTATCCAAAGCTTCAACTTCTTCACTTGCATACTGTGGTACTGAATTCTCTTCAATTACTGCTTGAAAGTAATCAACAAGTTCTTCTGGAGTAGAAGGAACTTCATCATCTTCGCCTAATTCCCAACCCATCTTTTCAGATATAGCTTCAAAGAATGTAGTTACTGTGTTGTCATCAGTAGTATCATCAGTATCTGCATCATCGTCATCATCTACATCTTCTTCTTTCTTAGGTTCAGGTTCAGTTACTTCTTTTTCCTTCTTACCTTTTTTAGTCTTTGCAGGTTCTGGCTCAACATCATCATCGTCATCATCTGCATCATTGTTGTCTTCTGGTTTACGTAGTTTTTCCAGTTCTTCGTCTGTCAAAGGCTCACTAGCATCATTATCAATATCGGTTTTATCATCCTCTTTGCCAGTACTTGTTTCAGTTTTAAATACATTACCCCCTGGCATGAAATCTTCAAAGATTTCGAAACCGTTTAATGTTTCTTTTTCCATAATTATATATAATTAGATTATTCTTTCTTTCTTCCTTTATGTTTCCATTTCTTAGCATTCTAAGCAAAGATAGCTCTCTTGCGTGTCAATGGGTTCTTACTGTGTGTAAGTTCTTCTGTAGTTTTACCTGTTCTCTTCTTTAGGGCATTGAATTTTCCCCTATTCTTTTTCTTTATGTGTATTCCTCCATCCTTGTAGTTCGGTATCGGATACTGTGGCATTATCATTGCATGTCTATCAGATCGCTCATCTTTTTCTGTCTCCAATCTATAATTTTCTAATATGATGTATTTAGTATTTTGATTAACTCTTCTTTTGTAAATAAATCTGGATCTTTTAAGCTATTTATCTGATACTATGCTAAATCTGGAGAAAATTCTGAATGTACGCCTACCATATATTGTGGTTTGTCTAAATATGTATTATCTTCAAAATTGGGTTCTTCTATGCATTCATAATTTATAAACCCATTCACATATTTATCTTGAATAAGTACAGCTTCAGCGTAGTTTAATGCATCCTATATAATCTATAATCACTCGTTTGTATTCGCATAATCGTACATTCCTAATGCTCCTACACCCAATAAAGGTATAGAGTTAAACCATTTTGTATATTTATTTATATTTTTAAACTGCTTGCTAGCTCTTACAGCAGATTTCATAGAATCTATCTCGGATAAACTATTTAATACATTCTATAACATTTTAGCATCCACATTGTCACCTCTTTTGGAAATCATGCCATTCTTAAACATGTATTCTCGAACTTGATTCATATAAGCTTTTTGTTCTGTAGGTCTGCTATAATATTGATAGTCATTATCAATCTACTTATTACTTATATCTTTACTCATTTTATAGAACATATTACTATCTCCATCTGCTAACGGAGCCTTATTTTTCATATAGTCTGTTAAATGGTTCCATTCATGTAATGTAACATCTCCACTTAGATCTGTTTTGGAAGAATCAATTCTATAATTAAATTCTCCTAACATAGGAAATGGACCCTGTTTATTTCTAAATCTATTTGAAGATTCTAAAGTGGCAGCCATTGATGCTTTATCTTTTCCAGTGCTATTATAAAATTCTATTCCCGGAAGTTTCAAAGGATCTTCATTATATGCCTATATCAAGTCAGCATATGTAGTAATATAATCATCACCAAATTGCTACTTTACCTAGTTTGCTCTTCTTAGATATTCAGGATCATCTGTTAGTCTTTGCACTATCTCATATCCTTCATTCTTAGCTTTCGAAAAATATTGATTCTGCCTTCTCTTCTTTTCTACTTCAAAATCTAACTAAGAATCTACAGCTTTGCGATTAACGGTTGGAACCTGTCTTTTAACTTTAGGTGTGACTCCCTTATATTTACTTCGGAACTGTTTAACAGTCATAGGTACAAACGGAACTAATCCTAATGCAGCTAAACCTGCTCCAGACCAATCTCTATTACTAACAGCGTCATACACATCATATGCAGCAACTGCATCACCTACTGGTGTAAAGTTAGCAGCATCCTCTAGATCCAATAATGGTTTCAAACCTCTAACTAATGGTCCACCTGTAAATCTATCAATCTCATCCGTACCATTATTATAGTAATCATATACTTGTTCTTCAGTATACTTTCTACCATATCTATCACTATAAAGTTTACCTTTATATGGTATAGGTTCAATTATAGTAGGTTTATTGGTTGGAGGTACTTCACCGCCATCTGCATACTTATAAATAGGATTTTCATTACCTTCCCATGTAGTAGTATATGTAACACCATTTATGGTCTATGGGTAATAACCTAATTTAGCATCTTCTTGTAATCCTATTAAGAATGTAGGATGCCAAGGTTTCTTAAGTATTTCTCCTGTTTCTTGATCTCTAGTTGTAAATGATAAGATCTATCTTCTTCAACATACTCTGGTTCATACCCAAGTTCATATGCTCTCTACAGATTATAGCTACTCTCATCTTGCAAATTATCTGGTAATGAAGTTTTCCAATCTAAGTAGCCTTTACCGGGATTTTGCTCCCGGTAAGACTTTAAGCTCTGCATTCTCTATTTAAATGCTTCTCTGTCCATATTAATACTTACATGTTTCTAAATACATCTTTAATAGCATTACTAAACTCTCTGGATCTGAAGAATGAGCTCTGAGACAAGCTGAGTACTCTCCTTCCATGAATTTATCTCTTAGTAATAGATAGTAAGTTAAAGCGGATCCATCTGTGTTACGAGTATACCACCAGTAACAGTTGTAATCTTTATTTAGATCTTCAGGATAGAGTGTCCGTAGTTCTTCTAATATGTTATTTGCATCCATAATCTTTCAATTATTTCTTTCCACCTTTGCCCTTGCTGGACTTTTTTCCACCTTTACATGCCATAATTAATCCTCCTTATAACTTCTAATTTTACAATATTTTAACCAAGAATAGTGTTTTCTAGTCTCTGGATATGTATAGAA
>ERZ859980.1074-NODE-1074-length-12591-cov-1.354340_pt1 | contig 12591 bp, 16 predicted proteins | sample MGYA00509984_ERZ859980 | MGnify/ENA primary metagenome ERZ859980 (study PRJEB30046, sample SAMN00715173) | human gut metagenome | study: EMG produced TPA metagenomics assembly of the A metagenome-wide association study of gut microbiota in type 2... | reverse complement strand
TGCTGTACCCGACACAAAACTAAACTATTCTTTAGTTCTTCGCCATCGGTGAGTACCTACAGCAGTTCTTTTTTCGTGCCATCAAGGGTGGCTTCAGACTATCTCATCATAAAATATTTACAGTTTTCAATGTACAAAAGTGTCTTTTTGTTTTTTCATATGTCATTTGACACTATCTACCAACATTCAATAAAGAAGGATTCAAATATTTCGCTAATGCAACCTCATTACCAACATAAGTAATTTTATCAAATCTTTTAGGTAATAATTTTTCGCCCGTCTCTTCATTTCTAATATTACTCAATTCAGCAATCTGCTTTATATATTGGAATACATCGGCAGACCTTTTATCATTCAGGCACGACTCTGCAATATGTAAATCACTCTCATGGTAACCATTTCACTGCCATCTTTAAAACAAATATTCCAATAAGACTCCTGTTTACCTCTGAACACAGATATTGCTTCTATATCAAAAAACTCCCGTCCTTCTCTGCTAATACGATACGACTTAGGATTTAAAACATCCGGCTTAGTTAATTTCTCAACATTCATATATGCATAGAGATAGCTTTTCCCATTATTAAATTTCACGTTCCATTTATGTGTCTTCGTATCGTACACACATGACATTACTTCGGTTGTCTTTATCTCACCCTTGATAATAATCATATTATATCTTGTATCCATTTAGGCCTCACTGTTTCTGGTTGTTATTGTATTAATCTACATTAAAAATTGCATAACAAAAGTTACTGTACTAATTATACAGCTTATCAATGCTATTATAATAGAGCTGAATGCATATATCTTATTAGAATCTTTCTCATTCGAAAATTGTTTTGCGATATTATTATTACACTTGCCAAAAACAAACAATATATACAATTACACCTATCCATAGAAGAGCTGTCACTTGTAATTTTCCAATATTTTTTACAATACCAATCACACCACCCAAACTCACCAGTGTAAAAATCCACCTATGCCATACATTATAAAGCTTATTATAAGAGTTAACATATCATCATAAATATTATCTTTTAACTTAAACTTTTCATGTATCTTCCATGGAAAAAATAGAACATTTAGAAAATATTGCACCCATTCATATTTCTTATATTTTTTAACTTTATGCTCTGGCTCATTCTCGCTTTTAGATTCATTTTCTATCCTTTTTAACGCCTTATAGTATGCCTCGGCATATATATCAATTAATTCTTCCTTGGTAATGTCATATTTCTGTATTCCTAATTCTTCTAATTTATAACCATTATTTTTTATTGATTTTCTATTTTTCTTCTTTTTCGCCAATATACATTCCCCTTCGTACTATTCTTCTTTACATTCAGCTTTATCAACCTGCTCAATATAATAATCAAGCAATTCATATATCCAATCTTTTAAATTAGAAAAACGATATCCTGTCTTCTCAGCCTTGTCTGTATTTAACTATATTCCGGTTCTCCATTATAAGGTGCAGCCTCCCCTTGTTCACTTAAAGCCGCACATTTTCCTGTCTTTTCTTCGATATAATTAATCACTTCTCGAAGCGAAATAGTTTCTGAAGCACTTCCGTTAATTGCACCTTTAACATCTTTATCTACTAAATATGCAATAAACTCTCCCGCTTCATCTGAACGGATATAGCTCATTTGATAATCTATATTATCTATGTACATAGGCTCTGATTTCATCACATGCTCTACATAAAATAGAAGTCTTTTCGTATAATCATCTTTTCCTATTGCAAACGGATATCTGACAGCAATCCATTTTTTATCTGAATATTTTTGCCATAATGCATACTCTGCCTGTCTCTTTATCTCCTCATATGGAAATTCAATCTGTTACACCACACAAAATCATTAGAGTATCCATTAAAATCTGATTCTACAGTATTCATATGTTTTGGATTATAAACTGATGTACTAGACATATATATGTATTTATCACAATCAACATAATCCATAACATACCTGATATCATCCGAGCAATATGCAATCTTATCAATAACCACATCAAAATATTTTCCCTGTAATACCTTTCGCATACTCTCTTCATTTGTTCTTTCAATGATGATGCGCTTTACTCTGTCCCCGTATGAATCAGGTGTTTTCCCCCTTGTTGCTATTGTTATATTATAACCTTGCTCTAAAAGTTTATTAACCATATGTATACCAAAATATCTTGTCCCACCTATTACTAATATGTTCATTTTTCTTCTCCTTAACTTATACAACCATACTATAATTCACATTCTAAAATTTCATTTTCCGATTTAAAACCATTCCTTGTATACCAATCAATGGCCTTATCACTTGGCCATACAATAATATTTTCACATCTGTTTTGTTTCAGGTAATTTTTTATGTAAGATAATATTTCTGTTCCTATTCCCTGATTTCTGTACTCTTTTAAAGTGTATACATTTGTCAAATATGCTATATATGATTCTTTTTTATTAGGTTTTGGAACTTTTCTAATCATTGTTACAAACATTGCTGCAATTATCTGTTCATTCTTTTCCATTATAAATATTTTATATACACTCTCTGTTTTTAAAAAATTTACATATTCATCTATGAATTCATAACCATCTATTCCTGTGATATTATCCTCACCATATGTAGCATCATCTTCTTTTTTATGTTCCCATCTCATATGAGCTAACTGTAAGAAATCTTTTTCTTCTACTAACCTAATCACTTTATCAATTTCTCCTAACTTATAATTTTGACATCAATTTTATATGTCCTCAAGATTCACATAATTGAATAAAATTAACTATTTCACTTCACTCGTTGTTACACCTACATATAATTTATCTATCATATATTATATTGAATAAAAATGTTCAACAACATATTTTTCTGTACTAATGACTATTGATTTCTGACTATTTTTGAAAATATATTATTTTCTTTCATCCGTAATTATATGCTCAATTCCAGCATGTTCCTTACTAAGATATTCCTTCAAAAAAGTTGGAAATGCTTTGTATTTATCCAAATCTTTTATTGGTATCCAATGCATTGTTTCTCTTACTCCCTGGCTATAACTATCACTATTAAGCTGTTTTGTTCCTCTAGGCTTCATCAAATAGTACATTGACATTTCATGGCAATCCATTCCTTTTAAACTTCCCTGATTTTCATTGAAGAAATTTTCGTGAATAACTGCAAGACGGTCGATTTCATATTCTACACCTGTTTCCTCAAGCACTTCTCTTTTTACTGCCTGCTCAGACGTTTCTCCAACATGAGCTCCACCACCGATTGAGTAATAATAATCGTCTATTTCATTTCCTGCAAATAACACACAATCTTCTTCAATTATTATTGCTGCTGCGCGATATCTAAACCATTTATTTTCTCTTGTAAATCCACAATCCTGCATATTCTTTCTCCTCTAACTCAGTGACTATATGTAATTTGTCTAAATCTTTCTTATAGGATGTCTAATAACCATTTTCCATTTTTCTGGGACAACCTTTCTTGCATCAGATAAATATATTTCATGATGTAATCTGTCCAAATTTCCTTTACGAATTACTCTTCCGCACATTCTATTTCATACTCAAAATATTTTTCTTGAAACTTGACATGTTCTTCTATCTGTTCTTTAGAATATAATTTATCTTCTGGCACCACAACCCATTTATCTTCAACATCATTTAACCTGTGAATTATTGCAATTACTTTCCCTGTAAATTCTTCCACAGGTTGATTTACACCCAATATATAAGCATCTTGTTCTTCTCCATCAGGTGCCATTATTCCTTCGATATATCCATAATTTATCGGATAATAAATATCTTTATGCTTTGGGTGATATGTCCCCATTGGTCTATCAACCGTAACTTTTATAATCTTTCCTAACATATTATTTCTCCAAATAGTATTCGATATTGCAAATACTATGCAACTCTTCTTATTTTTAGATTCACAGCTCTTTTTCTTTTATAATATTATCATATACATTTAACTATTGAAAGAAAAAGCCGGTTTTGAATTCACAAAACCGACTTGCATATAATTCCTATTTTAAACAATTTATCGAAATCTCATTTAACTCACTTATTAATTTGTCATCTTGCAATTTCTTTACAATAGGCATAAATATTGCTATTGTTTCTTTTGCTCTTTTCTGCCTCTCACGTTCTTCCATATACTCTATAGTTCTCATGTTATGAAGTCGTTCTGCAATCTTTAAAACAGCACATTGTTCATCTTCAAGACCTACTTTTTCAATATCATAGTCCTTTAATCTTATTAAAATCTGCACCACGCTATCAGGCAAATTTTCCTTTAACTCATCAATTGCTATATTAGTTTTTCTAAAAACATCGCAAAACATTCCTGCATAAATAACACTTTCTTCCGCTTCCATTTGTACGAGCAACAAAGATACATTTAATAAATGCGTTACATAATCATCACCCGAATATCTTTTTCCGCCTCCATATATACTCTGACAGAAATTATAAATATTATTTAGTTTTTGATTATCATATCCATGTTCTATTATTTTTTCGTGCAATACTTTAAACAGTTCTTCTTTTGATAAATGTTCATCCATTATTTTATAAAAGTTACAATTGTTCATATCTCCACCTCCAAAAGCATTATTTCTAATTTCATTGCATACAAGAGTGAAGGTGAAAAACCATAATAACTTTTGAAAGCTTTAATAAATCCACTGTGCGATTCCCAACCATATTCAATTGCCACATCGAGAATTTTTTTCCCATTTAATATTTCTCTAGTTGAATATATCATTTTTCTTTCCCTGACATATTCCATAACTGAAACATTCATTTCTTGTTTAAATAGTCTTGAAAAATAAAACTTTGTATAGCCTGCATTAATAGCAATTTCATCAATGGTAATTTTATTCTTTATGTTGTTATCGATATAGTTAAGACTTTCTACTATTATTGTTTTTCTATCTATATATCCTACCTCTTGTATTTAAATGATATATTAAAAATATCATCTTGAATGGATATTTGCTTTTTCAATGTTGCTCTAAATATACATTTTTTATTTAATTTTGTCTAATGCATCAAGCAGACTACAAATGCTATCAACATTTTCAGGAATAGCCTTTCCAAATCTGTTTAGCCACAAAGTATTAATCCCAACTGATTGTGCTCCTTTTACATCGCTACTTATAGAATCTCCTATGTGAATCACCTCTTCAAGTTTTAATTCAGTACTATTTAATGCTAACTCAAACAATTCCTTTCTTGGCTTATATGCCTTTGCTGCCTCTGATGTAAATACTGCTGTCGGTATCAGATTATGATATTTTATTGCTTTCATAATATCTGCTGTATCTATGTTTGAAACAATGTAAATTGGTATCTGACATTTTTCAAAAAATTCTATGGCATCATCAAAAATAGGGGGGTTCATCCAATGTCTTACTTATTTTACTTTACTTATTTCATATATAATCTTAGTAATCTTTTTAATAATCTCGTCTTCCTCATATACAACTGTTCCAATCTTCTGTGAGTCACTTCATATTATCCAATTTTATTATATCAATCTTGTATATGATAAATCATCATATCTCAACCTCAAATTATAAAATTCATCATTTTTATGATAACCAATAAGTTATACAACATTTCTAATCAGTTCCATCACATATTTTGTTATTTTTTATATATTCTTCATATTTCTTTTTAAATTCCCTTGACAATTGTTGCGTTTTATTGTCTAAAAGTTCATCCCACATATCATTTTCATATGTGCGAATTTTAATAGCAGTATACACCAAATTTCTTGGAACTTTACAAATTGCTTCAAGCACTAAATCTATATATACATAATTATTGATTTCTTTACAACAATACGTTCCTACTGTAGTAAATAATGTTAATAAAAATGTCTCCGTTTTTCTAGTAATATTCATATCTTTTGCTATTTCAAGCATCTCTTTTGCTAATTCAATTAAATATTTCGTCAATTTTGTGTTACCTTGCTTTATACTATATATAGTAAACCAACCAAGTGTATTGGAACACCTTCGTACACCTTCTTCGAAATCATTTTCAATGCAACTTATCCCTATATTATATAAACCTTTATATAATTTTTCTTTTCTTTCTATATAGTTATTCACAAAATATAATTCCTCGTTTTCTCGTAAAAAATCAGAAAACAATTCGATAATTTGCAAAATCACATCATAACTATCAGAATTTGAATTTCTTGCTACATCTGATAATTGCACTATTATTTTATCTCCAAAATTTCGTGAAATAGCTTTTTCTTTATCCAACTCTTTTATGATATCGCTCAATTCTATAAATATTATTTCTAAAAATTGTTTATTATTCAATTTTTTTGTTCTTTCGATTAACCATATAAATAAATCTAATAATGTAATCTGTAAATCCTTATCCTTGGCTTTTGTATTAACCATACAATTATTTACACATTTAATCATCAAAAAAAATAGATTTAGATTATCGTTAATAATGCATTGGTTCAATAGATATCGCATTTCTTTACATATATGCTCGTATTCGTCTTTTGAAGAATGCACCTTTTTAAATTTTTTTTCAAATTGTGGAAGAAACATATAACCGTTGTATTGTTCTTTCATTTCTATTATTTCAACCAATAGTCTTACATGATATTTATTAATATCAATATCTATTTTATCTTTTCTTATTAAAACTTCTTTAATACAATAAAACTTAAACTCCGTCCACACTGTATCATTGACCGAACTTTGACCATATTTAAAAATTGTCTTTAAAAATTGTTCAATATGTTTTTCATTATTTTCGTCTATTATGTCGTTAAAATATAAAGCATAATATGCCTTTATATCTACAAAGCCCTCGCTTATTCTACCTGCAACATTAGTAAAATCCTCAAATATCCCATATAAATAATTATAAATTTCCCCTTCTTTACAATTTAACAGACCATAAACAATTAATGATGCAAAATATTTTAAATTTATATTACTTGAAAGAAAGTTAAGAGATGTAGTCATAGAAAACAATTTACCAACCATGTATCTAATCCACGCCTCTTTTTCATCCTGTATCAATATTTTTAATATACTTACATATATATCAAATGTTTCTGACACAACTATATCTTCTTCCTCTTTTTGCTTACTAAATGTAAATCTACTCAAACTATTTATATATTTTTCAAACCATCCATATTGATTTGATTTTATACAAAATTTAATGTTTTCTACTTATTGCTTTTTTATTTCATTAATAAGCAATCGTGAATTAATATCACTACTTAATTCCAATTGGTATATACCTACATTTACAATTCTTTCAAAAGATTCTTCTATCTCTTTTTTATTTTCTCCTTCATCTAATAATTGTATAGAATTGTTTAAAAAATCTCTGAAAATTTTTCCCAATTTAGCAGATATATTTTGTGCTATATAATATTCTTCTTTGACTATACATTCGTCTAAAACATACCTTAAATCATTAAATACACCTATTTTTATACTATTTTCTTTATTATTTAATTTTGTTGATATCTCTTCACAATATTCATCTATATAGGTATTTACCATTATAGTTTTACTAGTATCATATATATTTTTTAGTATAATAAATGTGGTATATAATGCCGAAGTCGTATACCAAAAATTTTCTACAACACCTCCATTTTTAACAATTATAAAGCATCCAAATATCACACAATATAATATATATGTCAAATTATATTTCATCACAGGCAAATATTTATTTTTTATAAATTTTAGTGGATACCTATCTTTATATATTTGTATGAACAATAAATAACAAGTAACCCAAAAACCTGCTATCACAGTCACTAACGAAAACAATACTTATTAATTTCACTAAACATATCATATTCTGATTTCAATGCAAAATCAATTAATACGGAAATTACAGCAATACTTATCAATATAATTAATTTAACATATTTTCTAATCTTTTTCATTTTTATCTCCTTGTACACTTAAATAAATCTTAATGCCAATAATTCTATAAGCTTAATTTAACCTTATAATAGACATTTTTACTTACTTTATAAAATTTAATGTCTTGGTTTTATTTGCATATTAGTCCCAATTTTCTAACAGAATCTTAATCAATTAATTTTAATATCATTTTTACAAAAAAATCATTAATCAACTGACTAGTCTCTCTCAAATTTTAATTTTCTAATCTGTATTATTCATTCTTCTGCATTTCTCACACTCATTTTTATCATATCATTAAAAATTATTTTTCTAATTTTAATCCAATTTCACCTCTTCTGATGTAACTCTTTTTAACATTCCACTAGCTGATGTACTATTTCCTATTAGACAACCTCTATCACCAAAAATCAAAAAAGAATCCTCTGCTCTTGAAACCGCCACATTCATCAAGCTCTTATTAGCGTCAATAAAATAACAACCATCTTTATTTCCATATGTACTAGAAAAAATTATTATTTTCCTTTCCGCTCCCTGGAATGTATGTACGGTTCCGACTTCTATGTTCTGTTCAATCTCTGGTAAATAAGATTTGAGTAGTTTCTTCAAAAAAATACTTTGACGTTTAAACGGTGAAATAACTCCTATTAGCCTTTTTTCTTCAAGTTCTTACTTTCTTTTTTATATATTTCAAGAATTTTATGATAATTGTTTCCTATCCATTCAACAATTTTTTCAGCTTCTATTTTATTTAATCTGCTTCCTGAAATCTTTTGTGAATAAGATACTTCTATTTGTTTATGTCCCATTGCTGGAATGAATCCATTTAAAATGCTTGTTTGTGCACTTCCTCTTAACGGTTCAAGTTTACCATCATATACTAACTTATTACAATATTGTATAATCTCATTATAACATCGTCTATGTTCTTTCAAAAACAACCCTTTTCCAAATTTTTCAAAAGGACATGTTTATGATGCAATTTTCATTACACTTGATTTAGAACAATTAATACCATTCTCCTCAATCTGCGAATACTCTTTTTTTGATGAGATAACATTGTTCTCAATTGCCATAGTAATGTCAAGTGCTTTTCCAATTCCCCAAACAGGTGGATTTTGTTGTTCGTCCCCCACAACAATGGCTCTTTTTGCTAACGCAAATGCCGGTATTCCTATTTCAGGAGAAATTTGTCCTGCTTCATCTACAATTAACAAATCAATATAATTATATAAAAATAACTGCTTTTTTTCATTTCCATCATATGCACAAAATTGCTTTGGTAGCATATACGTTGTCATAACCATACATGGAGTCAACATTGATAATCTATGGTATCTATCATTAACAACCTTTGTAAAATTAACATTTCTTTGTTTTTCACTAATTGGATTGTCCTCAATTAACCATAATGCTTCATAATAATGAACCGTAAGCCAAAACTCTACATATCTAATCTTATCAAGTTCATCATTTATATTCTCAACGTTAAACTTTTTAACAAAATTATCAACATCAATTGAAACTTTATATTTTGAGAATGTTATCATGATTTTCTTGACTTCACATAACTTTTCAATAATTTCATTCTTTTTACTCTGAACTTTTTTTCTTTCACCTGACAACTGACTTATTTTCTCTTTATTTTCGCTTATTGCTATATCATTTTTTCCTATTATTTGATAAATTTCACTTTCAATTTCATTTATAGACATCCCTCTTTTTAAATAACCTAATTCCTCTTCCTTCATATTTTCAAAAGACCATCTATAAATTTTTCTTTTAAAACAAGGCAAAAATTTAAACACCCTAATATACCATGGCAAGTTATTATACGATTCTCTCCATTCTTTGCAACGTGCTAATAAAAATTCGTTATCTTTTCTTATTTTTTCATTTATACTTGTCATTATTTTTATGTTTTCATCTAATTCTGTTAATTTTTTATCAAAATCATCAATATTTGTTTTGCACTTAACTGTCCAATACTTCTACTTATTTCACTTAGTTTGTCTATGCATAAATTTCTTTTCTCATTCAATTTTTCTAAACTTTCATACAACGTTTCTTTGCATGCATTCAATGATTTTCCTTCACTATTGAAATATATTCCAAACTCCTTTTCAAACAATTATGCAGAATTCTTTCTATTTTTCTCTGTTTCTACGTCATCGGCAAAATTTCCTCCTTTTACACTTGTGTAATGATATTTTTTTGTTCTTGCTTTCTTTTCCTTACCTCTAGATGGAAAATATACAGCAAAACTATTAACCCCTGTAATCCATCTATTCTCTAGATTATTTATTCCAATCTTTTTTATTTTCCCAAACGAATCAATTATATTTGTTACAGCTTGATTATTTGTTGACGTTGCTACTATAATCGGAACTTGCATTTTTTTTAATGCTGATTTCACATACATATTTGCAACAATCGATTGTAGAAATGTTGTCTTTCCTGTCCCTGGTGGTCCATTAACAGCTAACACTTCTCCTTCTCGAATTTCCTGAAAACAACTAATAACTTCCCTTTGAGATTCAGAAAGAGGATACTCTCCTCCCATTTGCCCCATATGTCCCTTTAGTTTTTCAATATCTGTTTTGTTAACAATACTTCTTGAAGGTTCTATTTTACCATTCGTTACATTACTATATAACAAAGGTTCTTCTGCATTCAATAAATCATTATACAATTTTGTGATATATGTTGTTGAATTAACCTGTTCATTTTCAAAAATGTAAAACTTACCATCTAATTTTGTTTTTGTTTTTTCTATATAATTATCAAAAAAATTTATTCCTACAGTTTTTTCATACAATTTCCTTGCATAATTCACATAATCAATCCATAAACATATTTGATTTCTTTTGTCTGTTGTTTCTTCAAGAAACTTATCATATACTTCTACTTTACCTAGTGAAATTTGTGGTTCAATCATAGGTTCCAAAAATTCTCTTGGAATCCATGGCGTCTTATCATTATCCCTACCTAATTTTCCATCTTCATTGATAACTGCCGGTAAGAATAAAATAGAAGTCATCTCATCTATATTATTTTCTTTTTTCCCCGAATCCAAGAACTCTGAAGATACTGTCTTAAGCGCGATTACCACATTCTTTGTTTCTCTATCATACTTCTTGTCCTTATTATTTTTCCATATTTTTTTTTGCTACTTCACTATTGACTTTTCCACTCTCAACTTCTTGCCAAGTTATAGTTTCAAAAAATTTATTCTTGTATTCAATCATTTCCTGCCTTGAAGCAAGTACTGCATTTCTGAAATAGTTTGTTACAGATTTCATTTGTATAATTTCCCTCCATTTATTCTAATTTGAATTTTCATATTTATTGCAAACATTCTTTTATCATTATCATAGCCATTCCTTCTTTATATTGATCTATTTTTTTCGTCTATACTTATATGTAAAGACAAAATGGCACTTATATAATCATTTTGTTATTACTAAACTGCTTACTTTATTACCCATTAAAATCCAAAATACCAACAGCTAATTTTTTAATTAAATCGGTATGCTATATAACATCTTCAATTTTGCATTGTTCAAGATATTCAATTTCTCGAAAATCTTTTTCTTCTCTAAAACGTTCTAAAGTACTTCCAAATATTTTTTCATAAATTTTAACAGATTCTTCCGTATGTTCTTCAACTTTATGTGTTAACCTCTTTTTTATTCGCTCTTGGATTATTTTCGATTGTTGTGGAAGCCATTCATTCATAATTTGAAATGCATTATATTTCTCCAATTTATTAAAATGTAATCCCATCTCCTCTATGATTTCTTTTATTCGATTTTTTTCTTTTGAAGCAATAATAATGTATCTCTTTTTTATACATTCACTAACTTTACATACATTATACTCTATTGGAATAAGATTTCTTTTGTACCAATATTCATGTGTAAGTGCAGCATCATCGACCCAACCATTTAAATATAAATCTTCCCATGAAATTAATCGTTCATCATTTTCATCAATCACTGTTTTGTAAACTTTAATATATAATGTATCTTCTTGGAAATATTAGTATATTTCTAACGCACGTAAACATTGAAAAATACTTGGTGCTAAGTATATTCTATTCGTTTCAACTTCTTCATCTATAGACGTATCATCTGGTATTCGTGGAATTAATATTTTCTGTGTTGGTTTATTAAATAATGTTACATGATATAAAATCATTTTGTTTTCCATTTTAATTCTAAATTCTTTCTTAACATAAATATTGAATGTCTTTTTTTATTATAACCTCTCCTTCCTGGTATTTCAAATTATTGTTTCTCCATAATGAACTATAAAAAAAAGAGAGCATCCTCTCGCCCATGTAAACATAGCTCGTAATATTCTTCAACTACACACCACTCCTCTAATTGATTTGTTTCACAAATCAATTAGCACGCGTCATTCGCAGAATGCCGCATAACACAAAAAGAGAGAAATTCTCGTTTTTGCAAGCATAACTCAATTTTCTCTCTTCGTGTGCTACTACTCCCAACCGTGCCCTACTTCGAATGCACTTCCTTCGGTCGTTCCTTCTCAGTAGAGGGCTGCGCCCTATAAACAAAAGAAAAAGACCACGTTCGCTTATGTAAACATAGCGACCATATTTCCTTCCCTTTCATACCT
>ERZ859980.1072-NODE-1072-length-12606-cov-1.740021_pt1 | contig 12606 bp, 13 predicted proteins | sample MGYA00509984_ERZ859980 | MGnify/ENA primary metagenome ERZ859980 (study PRJEB30046, sample SAMN00715173) | human gut metagenome | study: EMG produced TPA metagenomics assembly of the A metagenome-wide association study of gut microbiota in type 2... | reverse complement strand
CGTCTTAACAGACGGCGCAGAACGTAGCCTCTGCCTTCGTTGGAAGGACGGATACCATCGCCAACCATAAATGTCGTTGAACGGATATGGTCGGTGATAACACGGATAGAAACGTCTGTTGTGGGGTCATCGTGATAGTTTACACCTGCAACGGAGCAGATCTTCTTCATTATGTTCTGAATAGTATCAACTTCAAACAGATTGTCAACATCCTGCATTACGCAGGCAAGACGCTCAAGTCCCATACCTGTATCAATGTTCTTTGTTGCAAGCTGAGTATAGTTTCCATTGCCATCATTGTCGAACTGTGTGAATACGAGGTTCCATATCTCGATAATTCTGTCACATTCTCCTGCCTGTTCAAAGCTCTCGAAAGGACCGTACTTTTCACCTCTGTCAAAGTGTATCTCAGAGCAGGGTCCGCAGGGTCCGCTTCCGTGCTCCCAGAAGTTGTCTGCCTTGCCGAGCTTGATTATTCTGTCACGGGGTACGCCGACTTCGTTAGCCCAGATGTCGCCTGCTTCATCGTCTTTTTCGTAAATCGTTACCCAGAGTCTGTCCTCAGGGATCTCAAGCACCTTTGTGAGATACTCCCACGCCCATGCCGTAGCCTCGTGCTTAAAGTAATCGCCGAATGAGAAGTTGCCGAGCATTTCGAAATATGTGCCGTGTCTTGCAGTTTTACCTACGTTGTCGATGTCGGGTGTTCTGATACACTTCTGACAAGTTGTTACACGGTGTCTGGGCGGTTCTTCAATGCCCTGAAAGTATTTCTTGAGAGGGGTCATACCTGCGTTTATAAGCAGTACGGAGTTATCTCCCTGCGGTACCAGCGGTGCCGATGCCATTCTCAGATGTCCTTTGCTTTCGAAAAATTTCAGATAGCTTTCTCTAAGATCGTTTAGTCCTGTCCATTTCATATAATTTATGATTCCTTCCGTTTATCATCAGGGTAGCAAAAAAGCCGTACCCGATTTTTAATTAAACATACATATTAAATTATATACGAATTTGGGAAAAAGTCAATATTTTTTTGTGACAAAGAGGTGAGAGAGGGGTAAAAAATAAAGAGCCTTTTACGTTCAGGCTCTTTATATGCAATTGAAATTATTCGGAAACATCGGATGAAACCGCTTCAGGCTTGCTGTTTTCTTTGTTGCTGTCGCTTTCTTTGCTGTCTGTACTTTCGGTCTTACTGCTTGCGGTTTCGGGCTTTTCGGCAGGGAATGCCTTTGCAATCTCTGTCAGAAGCTCGGTAATCCTGCCGCTCGGACGTTCAAAATATTTGTTTTTCACAACGTTGATTTTTCCGTCCTTTACCGCCTTAAGTCCGGAATAATTTTCGTTTGTGGTAAGCATATCCTTGCCTATAGTGTCGCTGACGAAAATAAGATCGGGCTGATTGTCCTTCAACATTTCGGGGTTATAGGTATAACCGCTTGCACTCCCGGCTATGTTTGTGCCGAAAAGGCTGAGTATCGCATTTTCAAACGTGTCTTTGCCTGCGGGGGTATTTGCGGCGGTGACATATATAAAAGTTTTGTCGGTCTTTTTAATCGAATCAAGCTGTTTTTTTACGGGGGCGAATGCTTTTTCGCCTGCAGATTCACCGTCAAAAATGCCGTTCATTGCAAGCCCGAAAAATTTGTAGATGTTTTCAAATTCCTCAATGGTTTTCGGGGACGCAATTGTCAGAACTTTTGTGCCTTGCGCCTCCAGTGAGATTTTGTCCTTTGTGACGATAGGCGTTGCGGTTATCACAAGGTCGGGTGAGAGCTTTTTTATCGCCGCAATATCGGGATTCGCACTGCTTGCGGCTTTCGGCAGTTCCTTTACGCTTTCGGGATAGTCACAGTAGTCACTGACGGCAACTATCCTGTCGCCGTAGCCCATTTCAAAAAGAATCTCTGTATAGGCAGGGGTAAGCGATACTATTTTTTCGGGAACTTTCAATATCTCTGTGTCGTTCAGCGTCACGGGGTATGCGCTCAGCGGCTCTGAAGCCTCACTGCTTTCCGTTATCGCACCGGACGATCTGCCCGGTACGAGTACGATATTTTCACATCCGCTTATCGCAAAAGTGAGCATAAGCAGTGCCGAGATCAAAAGCGGTATTTTTTTCTTCATCACATTTTCTCCGGATCTATGCCGAGTGCGAGCTTTGATTGCAGGCTGTCGGCGAACTGTCTTGCTATTCTCGGGGATCTGCCGTTTCTCTTAAGAGCAAATCTTTCCGCACATCTGTCGAGCTTGTCTGCGTCTATTATTATGCCTCTGTCAAGGATAAGGCTGCGGACTATTTCGAGATAGGTTTCCTTGTTAGGTGCGAGGAATGTCACAAACAGACCGAATCTGTCGGACAGCGACATACTTTCGTCAATTTCATCCGCACTGTGAACATTGTCGCCCATACGGCTGCTTTCGGTTTCCTTGATAAGATGGCGGCGGTTGGTGGTCGCATATATGAGTATATTTGACGGCCTTCCGCAGACAGAGCCTTCCAGAACCTTCTTGAGTATGCCGAAGCCTTCATCGTTTTCACCGAATGAAAGATCGTCTATAAAGATTATGAATTTCAGGGGGCTTTCGCTGAGTGTTTTGTAGAGCGTGGGCAGGCAGGCAACATCCTTTTTGTCGACCTGTACGATACGCAGATTTGCATATTCGTTGAGAAGCGCTTTGACGGTCGATGATTTTCCCGTGCCTCTGTCGCCGTAGAGCAGGGCATTGTCGGCAGGGTGACCTGCTATGAATGCTCTTGTGTTGTCGACTATCTGCTTTCTCTGCGATTCGTATTTCTTCAGATCGGACAGACGTATTGCGTCGGGCTTTTCTATCGGATGAAGCAAGCCGTTATCATATACAAACGCTTTATATTTTGCGTAAATGCCGCTTCCGTTCTCGCTTATATGGCGGATGAAGTATTCGGCGTTGCAGTCAAAGCCGCCCGTAACATATTCGGGGAGCGAGAAAATAAAATTCTCGTTGAACTTCTGGAAAAGATAATCCTTCAGCTTGTGAGCCGACATTTTGGCAAGCTCCTTGATTACCGATACGTCATATTCAACCGCATATTGCTTGTTAGTATCTTCTTTTCTGATGTAGCTTTCGATGAGCTTTGAGTCTGCGTAGGTGAGAAGCTCACGGAGGTAATCGGCAAGCGTTATGTCGTTTGTCAGCAGATACCGTGCTATGTTTGTATAAGCGTCGATAGCGGTTTCTTCATCGTCACTTGCAAGGCGTTCAAACTGACCTATCAGATAATCGCCGCTTATGTCAAATGCCGTAAGAGATTTTAACTTGTGTGCCGTTTCTTTCATTTGTCATTCCTTCTTTTTGTACTTATATATCCTGCTGAGCCGTATTTCTTATCAGCGTCAGCATATTGTCGAAATCTTCAAGCGTTGCAAGGCTTCCGCACATATTTCGGAGCTTAGCCGCACCGGGTCTGCCCTTGAGATACCATGCGGTATGCTTGCGTGCCTCCTTCATACCGATATATTCACCCTTATCTGCACAAAGCAATCTTATATGCTCGTTCATTATTTCAAGCTGTTCATCGGGAGATGGGGGAGGCAGTGTTTCGCCCGTTTCAAGATAGTGCTTTATTTCCGAGAATATCCACGGTCTGCCGCAGGCGGCTCTGCCGACCATAACTAAATCGCAACCTGTGTAATCGTACATACGTTTACAGCTTTCGCCGCTGTCAACATCGCCGTTTCCTATCACAGCTATGCTGAGTGCCTGCTTTACCTCTGCGATTATCTCAAGGTCAGCCTTACCGCTGTACATCTGATTTTTTGTCCTGCCGTGAACGGCGACCGCCTTTGCTCCGCTTTCCTGAGCAACACGGGCGACCTCTACGGCGTTCACGTTCTTTTCGTCCCATCCCTTTCTTATCTTGACCGTTACGGGAATATCGGTGGCTTTTACAACCGCCTCTACGATATGTCCGAGAAGAACGGGATCTTTCATAAGTGCAGAGCCTGCGCCGTTGCCTGCTACCTTCGGTACGGGACAGCCGCAGTTTATATCTATGAAGTCGGGCTTGTACTGTGCCGCAATAACAGCCGCCTTTGCCATAAATTCAGGCTCACTGCCGAAAAGCTGTATTGCCATAGGACGCTCATAATCGGTGACGGTAAGCAGAGCCGCAGTTTTCCTGTCGGAATAGCACAGCCCTTTTGCACTTGCCATTTCTCCTGTGAGTAATGCCGCTCCGTATTTCTTGCACATAGTACGCATTGCCTTATCGGCAACAGACGCCATCGGAGCCAGTGAAGCGGTTTTTTCTATTTTAACATTTCCGATTGTAATGTATTCCACTGTCGGTTTGAGTTGACTCCTTTCGGAATATATTTAAATCATTATAGCACTTTTTTATCGTCTGTTCAATAGCTTATGATGCTGTGAATACGGAAGTTGCCGCCGATCTGAATCTTTTTATACAATATTCCTATTTTTAACTTGCAATTCGTCAAAAAATATTGTATAATATTTCACGGTATTTTTACCGCAAGAGTGTAACGGATTATTTAAACGCTGTTAACATTACGGTGTTATCATTGACATAATGCCGTTAAGGCAGTAAATGTTCACGTTTTCACGTTAAGGAGTTGTTATCTTGGCATTCAAGTTATTCGATTATCAGAGCTCTGGCAAGGGCGTATCAAAATCGGCACCGCAGAAAAAGCCGTTTTTCAAATATTGGGAAATATTCGGCAGAAAGTTCTGGAAGCTGATAGAGCTTAATATGCTGTATGTTCTTTTCTGCATACCCATAATTACCTTCGGACCTGCTACGGCGGCTCTTACTCACGTTATGAGAAAGTTCATTCTCGAACAGCCGTGTTTTGTTTTCGATGAATTCTTTACTGCTTTCAAGAAGAATTTCAAGCAGTCGGTCTTTATCGGTATAGTTGACGTTATAATGATAGTATCCGTCTGGATTGCCTGCTTCCAGTTCCTGATGAACGAATCGCTTCCCGACGGCTCACTTGTGTTTATCTGTATTATGATATGCTGTGCTACTCTTGTGTTTATAATGCACTTCTATATTTATCTTGAGATCGTTGCACTGAACCTTTCAATCGGCTCGATTCTCAAGAACGCTGTCTTCCTTGTTTTTCTGGGAGTAAAGCGTAATTTCATTGCGCTTATCATCAATCTCGCTATAATAAGTCTTATTGTGCTTTTTTTACCTTTTTCGGTATTTGCGGTTATATTCTTACCGTTGTCGCTTATGTGCTTTACCACTACATTCATCTGCTATCCCGTGATACAGAAGTATATTGTCAATCCGTATTACGAGGAGCGTGGTGAACGCAACCCCGAGCTTGGTCCGATAACCGAGGAGGATATTGCCGAAAATGCCGTGTTTGTTGACAGAGGCGGCAGTGAAAAAGAGATCAAGGCAACTCCCAAGGCTCACGGAAAAGTTATCAAATAGTTAAGTCTGACGGCATTCCCGCATTAATTGCGGGAGTGCCGTTTCGCATAAAAAAGAGCGTTTGCTCCGAATTTACAAAAACTGTTGCATTATACCTTTAAAAGTGGTATAATTATTTAGTATCGTGCAGTTTGCGGCTGTATCGTTACAGGCAGAACACAAAGAAAGAAGGGTATTGATATGAAGGCTGATTTACATTGCCACACCACAATGTCTGACGGCTCACTGGGACTTGAGGAAACCATTGCACAGGCTAAGCGTTACGGTATTGATTATTTTGCGATAACCGACCACGACACGCTTTCTTCTTCGTCAAGGGCGGTAGTTCTCGGAGAACGTTACGGCGTAAACGTAATTCCTGCTGTCGAGTTTTCCACATACGACAGCAAACACGGAACAAAGGCACACATAATATGCTACAACCCCGAAAAGCCGAACAGGCTTGAGGGTTTATGTCTGCGTACCTGTGAGCTTCGTAAGAAGCGTGGCAAGCAGATGGCTATGAAGGTGATCGAAAAGTATCCTATAACGCTTGAGAGCATATTGCGTTATGCGACAGGCAGTAAAGTCATATTCAAGTGTCATATCATGCACGCCCTGATGGATTACGGATATACGACCGACCTTTACGGCAAGGTTATGACGAGCTGTTCAATCCTGCAACGGGACTTTGCGCAGAGGAAGTCAGCACGGATATGCAGGATTATCCCGAGGTACATTTCGTACTGGAGCTTATACATTCTGCAGGCGGTGTGGCTGTACTTGCTCACCCTGCGGTATTTGATAATTTCGAACTGCTCGAGGAGCTTGCCGCAGCAGGAAAGATAGACGGCGTGGAGGTATGGCACCAGAGTGCGACCGAAGAACAGCGTGAAAGACTGCTCAAAACAGCAGGAGAGTATAATCTTATCACAACGGGCGGTTCGGATTTTCACGGATTCTATAACCACTATCCGATAGCTATCGGCACGAACTACACTCCCGATGATTCGCTTCAGCGTATTCTGAAACGGAAAATAAAATAATTGTCCCAAAAGGAAGGAAAAGAAAAATGGCAACCGATATTAAACAGCAGGCACTGGAAAAGCACTATGAATGGCAAGGCAAGATAGAAGTTATTTCAAGAGCACCCGTTAACACAAGGGAGGATCTTTCGCTTTGCTATACGCCCGGTGTTGCACAGGCCTGTCTTGAAATAGAAAAGGACCCTTCGCTGTCATACAAGCTGACACGCCGTAAGAATTTAGTTGCGGTCATCACGGACGGTACTGCCGTGCTCGGTCTTGGCGATATAGGCGGACTTGCAGGTATGCCCGTAATGGAAGGCAAATGCTGTCTGTTCAAGGAGTTCGCAGGCGTTGACGCATTCCCTATCTGCATAAAGTCTAAGGATGTTGACGAGATAGTTAGAACGATAGAGCTTATATCCGACAGCTTCGGCGGTATAAATATAGAGGATATATCCGCTCCGAGATGCTTTGAGATCGAACGCAGACTTAAGGAAAAGCTCGATATTCCCGTATTCCACGACGATCAGCACGGAACAGCCGTTGTAGTGGGTGCGGCGCTTATCAATGCGGTACGTTGTGCAGGCAAGCAGATGAAGGATATTACGGTTGTAATAAACGGTGCAGGTGCGGCAGGTATCGCAATAGGCACATTCCTGCTTAATATGGGAATAGGCAATCTTATCATGGTCGATATAAACGGTATTATCAATAAGGACGATAAGTATGAAAATCCCGCTCATGCAGAGATGGCTGTAAAATCAAACAAGAATAATATAAAGGGCGGACTTTCTGAGGCCATGAAGGGCGCAGACGTATTCATAGGTGTATCAAAGCCCGGTCTTGTGAGCGAGGATATGATAAAGTCGATGGCGGAAAAGCCGATTGTATTCGCTATGGCTAATCCCGAGCCTGAGATAATGCCCGACAAGGCTCTTGCCGCAGGCGCTTATATCGTAGGTACAGGCAGAAGCGACTTCCCCAACCAGATAAACAACGTTCTTGTATTCCCCGGAATATTCAAGGGCGCTTTACAGTGCGGAGCAAAGGCGATAACGGAAGAAATGAAGAAGGCCGCCGCTTATGCTATAGCCGATATCGTAACCCCCGACAAATTATCAAGAGAATACATAATTCCAAGCCCGCTTGACAAGTCGGTAGCCGAAGCGGTAGCCACTGCAGTTGAGAAAGCGGCACAGAAATAAGAAAACAAGAAAGGTAGACAAAAATGACATTTGAATACACACCCAAGGGAGTATGTTCCCGTAAAATGATAATAGATGTTGAAAACGGCAAGGTAGAAGGCCTTCAGGTAATAGGCGGCTGTAACGGAAATCTGCAGGGTATAGCCCATCTTGTACAGGGTATGCCTGTTGATGAGGTTATCGAGCGTCTTGACGGTATAAAGTGCGGCTCAAAGAGCAGTTCATGTCCTGCTCAGCTTGCCGAGGCACTGAAAGAGTATAAAGCCAACAACTGATTAAACGGATAATCGCAGGGAGGTGAAACGGGTGGCGGAATACTGGGACGTGTACGACAAGAACAGAAAGCGTACCGGAAAACTTCATAAAAGAGGTATCCGTATGCAGCCCGGCGAATACAATATCGTCTGTGAGGCGTGGATAGTAAGCGGTAACAGGCTGCTCGTTACACAACGCTGTAAGTATAAGAATTTCGGCGGTCTGTGGGAATGCACGGGCGGTGCGGTCAAAGCGGGAGAATCAAGCATTGACTGTATCAAGCGTGAAATAAAGGAAGAAATCGGCATAGATGTTGCCGATGAGGAACTTACATTCAAAGGTACAAAGCACGGTGCGGCTTTCTTTATCGACTGCTACGAACTGCACAGAGATCTGTCGCTTGACGATCTGACGCTTCAGACAGAGGAAGTGTCCGTGCGAAGTTTGTCACGCTTGCGGAATTTGAGAAAATGCAGAAAGAGAAAAAGCTAATACCCGGATTGTTCGATTTTATGACGGAGCTTGAATTCAGCTTTGTTACAGGAAAAACTACTTGTCCGAAAGGAAATAAAAAATAATGAAAATAATGGCTGTTGATTACGGCGATGCACACACAGGGCTTGCCTGCTGTGACAGAACGCAGACGCTTGCGTCACCTATAGGCGTTATAGACGAGAGAAATTTTCAGACGTGTGTTGAAAAGGTAGCCGCCGCCGCTGTCGAATATGAGGTCGGCGAGGTCGTGGTCGGAAATCCGATAAATATGAACGGAACATACGGACCGAGAAGTGAAAAGTGCAGAATGTTTGCAGATATGCTTCAGAATTTTCTCGAAATACCCGTTGTTATGTGGGACGAGCGTTCGACCACGGTCACTGCACACAATATGATGAATGACGTAAACAAGCGTGGCAAGGAGCGTAAAAAAGTGATTGACGCAGTTGCCGCCGCAGTTATTCTCCAGAATTATCTTGACTATAAGGCAAATCTGCTTGCAAGGGAAAAGGCTAAGCAGGAAGAGAAGTAATGTCAGAATAAACCGATTGGTAGTCCTATATCAGTCGGTTTCTTTTATATGAGGTAAAATATGAATATCGAAGATATAGCAAAAGAAGATTTTGACAGAGAAATCAGCAAAGTAAAAGCGTTTGTAAATTCGCACAAGGACAATTTCCAAGATATACTCAATAACGCTTTGAAAAGTGCGGTAAGATATGAGTATACTACCGTGGAGTGCAACGGTACAGGAGGTTGGTATAATCCGATTACTATCTGTTCCTTGCTGTCGGAGGTTACCATAGGGGAAAAATTAAAAAATGTAAAAGCAAGCCTCAGAAATACGGCTATGAATATGGCTTTGATGAAAACGGTCGTCTGATTTACGACTATATGTGTGGCAGTAATAATTACGGATTATATTTTTATAACAGTGAATATGTGTATAGGGTCGGTTGCTTTTACATAAATGATGATGAGCATTTTTTTTTTGATAGATATGTTTACAAAATACCGTTTTGACGGCGGAAAAGCAAAGGAATGTACATATTTCAATATATTGCCCGGTATCGGAATATCGATGGTAGAAAAGGATTGTTACTTTTATCAAGACGATAAAGTTGCTTTCAGAAGATATACATATTTTAATAACAGCGATAAAGAATTAAATCAAAACATTTGCAATGGATAAATGAAACCGGATTGCGTGATATGCTTGATATGTCTGATATGTTTGATATGCGTGATATTTATTCGGATGACTATGTTTTCTCATTGGACGAAAACGGTGTATTTACGCATTATACCGCACAGGACGGCAGAATATATGACGTGCTGTATAGCGGATTTACGCTGAATGATGCCTCTTATTTTCCTTTATAATAAAAGCCGGTGCAGGCCACACAGACTGACCGGTTTATTATATTCTGTTATATTACATCTGCGCCTTAAATCCGCCGAAGTCCTTATTCAGCATATCAACAGCCTGCTGCAGCAGTTCGTCGCTGATACCGCCGAATGAGCGTATCTGACGGAGCGGCATACTGCCAATCATACTGCGTACAGCCTCAGGCTCAAAGTGATCTCCGCCGATCAGACCCTTTGCAACCTTGCTGAAGAGCAGGTCAAGAGTAGCCTTGCCCTCGGCATAGTCCATAAACTCGCCGAATACCGTGTTTTCAGTTGCGACAAACGGGAGCTTTACCGCTGTTTTGTGCGTAACCTCAGCCGTAAGTCTTATATCACGGGACGAGCTTGCTATCATTATATCATACTTGCCGTTAGGTGCGTACCAATCGCCAAGTTCCTCGTTATAGTAGCTGAATGCCCTCTTGTCGAGCCTGAATGTGACTGTCTTTCTTTCACCTGGCTGAAGCTCGATCTTGATGAAATCTTTAAGTTCCTTTTCGGGACGAACAGCAAAGCCCGATTTATCCGCTACATAAAGCTGTACGATTTCCTTGCCTACACAGTTGCCGGTATTCGTGATAACCGCATTTACTGTGAGAATATCGTCATCGCCTACTGTGGTATCGGAGAGCTTTATATCGGAATATTCAAATGTGGTATATGATAAGCCGTGACCGAAAGGATAGCGTACAGCCATTTCCTTTTTATCGTAGTATCTGTAGCCGACGAATACACCCTCGTTATATTCTGCGTGGCGGTCGCCGGGGAAGGTGAGGTAGCAGGGAGTATCGGATAGCTTCATCGGTATTGTTTCTGCGAGCTTTCCGCAGGGGTTTGCCTTGCCGAAAAGTATATCCGCAGTAGCTTCGCCTGTAGCCTCGCCGCAGAGATAAACCTCAAGAACTGCGCTTACATTATCGTTCCACGGCATTTCAACGGGAGAGCCGTTGTGCAGTACAACTATAACGTTTTCCTGCACCTTGCAGATTTCGTCAATCAATTCGTTCTGGCAGTCGGGCATACGCATATGCTGTCTGTCATAGCCTTCCGATTCAAAGCTGTCGGGAAGTCCTGCGAAAATTACCGCAACATCGCTGTCTGCGGCAAGCTGTACAGCTTCCTCAAGAAGTGCAGGGTTTGTATCGTTTGACTCACGCTCATATCCTTCGGCATAGGAAACGTCGGAATATTTTGCGGCACTGTCAAGTGCGTTTGAGATATTCTTGGTGTTGATGTGCGAACTGCCGCCGCCCTGTATTCTGGGATCTTTCGCAAAAGCACCGATAAACGCTATCTTGGCGTTACTGTGGGGCAGGGGCAAAGCGCCGTCGTTTTTAAGAAGAACCATACATTCCTTTGCAATATCTGCCGCTTTTTTATGGTCGGCGCTGCGGTCGAAAATATGCTCTCCGCCCTTTACATCACGGTAGCGGTAAACCTGCTCAAGTATACGCTTCACTGCGGTGTCAAGCACCTTTTCGTCAAGTGTGCCGTTCTTTACCGCTTCAACGATCTTTGCGTCATTAAGACCGCCGCTTGAAGGCATTTCAAGATCAAGTCCTGCGGCAAGACCTTTGACACGGTCGTTTACCGCTCCCCAGTCGGACATTACATAGCCCTTGAAGCCCCATTCGTCACGAAGAACCTTGTTCAGCAGATTGTCGTTTTCTGATGAATATTCGCCGTTTATCAGATTGTATGAACACATTACCGTCCACGGCTGAGCCTTTTTAACGGCAGTTTCAAAAGCAGGGAAGTAGATTTCACGCAGAGTACGTTCACTCATATCCGATGAGCAGGTCATACGGCGTGTTTCCTGGCTGTTAGCGGCAAAGTGCTTTATAGATGTGCCGACATTCTTGCTCTGCACACCGTTTATATATGCCGCAGAAAGCTCGCCTGCAAGATAAGGGTCTTCCGAAATATATTCGAAGTTTCTTCCGCAAAGAGGCGACCGCTTTATGTTTACGGCAGGACCGAGCAGTACGGATACGTCTTCTGCACGGCATTCTTCGCCGAGCGTTTCGCCCATCGACAGCATTAGCTCACGATCAAAACTGCAGGCGGTAGCACAGGCGGCAGGGAAGCATACGGCTTCAATACTTTCGTTAGGGTCAACGGTATCAATATCCTGTTTGCGAAGTCCGTGAGGGCCGTCGCTTACCATAACATCGGGAATTCCAAGACGGTCAACTTTTTTAGTGTGCCAGAAATCCGCACCCGAGCAAAGACCTGCTTTTTCTTCAAGTGTCATTTCAGAAATAAGTTTATCAATATCGTGCATTTTACTATTCCTTTCTGTGCAAAAATTGGTTATTTTGATGATTCAATTATAACATCTGTATCCGGAAATGTCTATAGATTTTTCCGAAATTTTCATATAAATTCTACATAGGTATAATGCCGATTTCACACGGCAATAATATAATCCGGATATAAACCGTAAAAGGAGGGTTTCAATGAACAGGAAAATGAAGAAGTACAGGTATATCATATCTGCGGTTGCGGCGGTTGCCGCTGTATCCGTCATTTTATCTGCCTGCACATCGGGCAAGGAGAGCGATGCGTCATCTGCCGCACCGGGTCTTTCGACTTCGGCTCAGGAAAGCGCAGGAAGCTCATCGGGAAATACAAGCGGCTCGGAAAGCAACGATAAAAACAGCACATTATCAGCAAAGGGTCTAAGAAACGCTATAGCAAAGGCATACGGCGACAAATATCTGCCGGATCAGACTATGGATACGGAAATGCTTGAAAGTGAGTTCGGGCTTAAAAAGGATATGGC
>ERZ859980.1068-NODE-1068-length-12672-cov-1.558770_pt1 | contig 12672 bp, 13 predicted proteins | sample MGYA00509984_ERZ859980 | MGnify/ENA primary metagenome ERZ859980 (study PRJEB30046, sample SAMN00715173) | human gut metagenome | study: EMG produced TPA metagenomics assembly of the A metagenome-wide association study of gut microbiota in type 2... | reverse complement strand
TGGGTGTGCCAAAGGAGAAGCGTACAGCCCGCTTTGTGTGTGCTATCGCAGCAGTACTTCCTGATGGAAAGGAGCTTGTGACCAGACAGACTATGGAGGGTTACATAGGATGGGAGATAGCAGGCACTAATGGATTTGGTTATGATCCTATCTTCTATTTAGATGAGTACGGCTGCTCCTCAGCAGAGCTTGCTCCGCAGCAGAAGAATGCCATAAGCCATCGGGGCAAGGCTCTTCGCGCCATGAAAGAGATGCTTGTGAAGGTGATCTAGATAGCATTTAATTAAAAAACGCTATACTGGTATAGGCACTGAATTGCAACATATACGGATAAAATGCCTGCCGGAAAGCGCTTTTAAGCTGACCGGCAGCAGCTTTAAAAAAATTATCAAAAAAATAAAAAAAGTTGTTGACATATTCTTCTCTTTGCTATATACTAATTCTTGCGTCACGGAAAGAACGCAAACAAATCCTTCGGGGTGTGGCTCAGCTTGGCTAGAGCGCCTGGTTTGGGACCAGGAGGTCGCAGGTTCGAATCCTGTCACCCCGATGTTTTGCGGGTGTAGTTCAGTGGTAGAACACCAGCCTTCCAAGCTGGATATGTGGGTTCGATTCCCATCACCCGCTTTTTTGATGCAATGAAATCGATCATGGTAATTGTAAGAAACAATTATTGTGGTCGATTTTTTGTATAATAAGGATTTATGAAGTGATTTCTTATTATACAAAAACGTTCCACTAGGGAGGCATCTTCGTGAAAGAAGAAAATAGCTGCAAATGGGAACGCATTCGGTGTGTAGAATGTGACAAGCAACATTCTTGGGCTGGCTTTACTTTTTATGGAAATATTTTTCTTATAAAAAGTTCATGGAAATTTTGACAATTATTTCATATTAAACTATTGTTGTATTAGCAAAAACAAGGAGCGTAAAATGAAAGTTTTATTAGTAGCAATAAATGCAAAATATATACATTCTAATTTGGCTGTGTACAGTCTAAAAGCTTATGCCGAAAAATACGGTCTAAACAAGCACCAAATTAAAATAAAAGAATACACAATAAATCAATATCCGGAGGAAATATTGTCTGACATATATTCGGAGAAGGCAGATGTGGTGGGCTTTTCCTGTTATATATGGAACATTGCACTTACCAAGGAAGTTATTAATGACTTGAAAGTGGTAGCTCCCAAAACCATTGTAATAGTGGGCGGACCGGAGGTTTCTTATAATCCAAGAAATGTGCTTATGGAAAATCCGGCAATAGATTACGTTATGTGTCAGGAAGGGGAGGAGCCTTTTAAGGAATTTTTGGATAACTACGATGACGAGTTGACGGACAAAAATATAAAAGGGTTGTTTATCGTCAGGGCAACGAAATTATTGAAATTCCAAATACATGCCCTATGGATTTGTCGAAGGTTCCTTTTGTGTACAAGGACATGAAGGATTTTGAAAATAAAATAATCTATTATGAAACAAGTAGAGGTTGCCCTTTTTCATGCAGTTATTGTCTTTCATCCATAGATAAAAGAATTCGCTTCAGGGATATAGAATAGTCAAAAAAGAGTTGCAGTTTTTCCTTGATAACAACACTGCACAGGTAAAATTTGTGGATAGAACTTTTAACTGTAACAAAAATCACGCCATGGAAATCTGGCAGTATATAAAAGACCACGACAATGGAATTACCAATTTCCATTTTGAAATAGCGGCTGATTAACGACAAAAGAAGAACTTGAATTAATGAAAACAATGAGACCAGGGTTGATTCAGTTAGAAATAGGCGTTCAGTCGACTAATGAAAAAACACTTGAAACCATTAACAGAAAAACGGATATTAAGGAAATTGAAGAAATAACGTCTGTTATAAAAAAAGGAAAAAATATACATCAGCATTTAGATTTGATTGTTGGACTTCCTTATGAAGATTACCAATCTTTTGGAAAATCTTTTAATGATGTTTACAGAATGAAACCGGACCAGCTACAGTTAGGATTTTTGAAGGTTTTGCATGGCTCAATGATGGAAGTTGAAGCAACAAAATATGAAATAGAATATAGTAAGAGACCACCTTATGAGGTACTTAAAACTAAGTGGGTATCTTTTGATGACGTACTGAAATTAAAAGAAGTTGAGGCTGTAGTAGAAATTTATTACAACAGTTTGCAGTTTGTAAATACAATGGAGGCATTAGACAAGTATTTTGAGACGCCCTTTGAAATGTTTGAAAAGCTGGGAGAGTTTTATAAGCAAAACAGTGAGAATGGCGTGAAACATTCAAGAGTAAATAGATACAATTTGCTTCTTGAATTTATCGAGAAAACATTGAATTTGCAAAATGAAGAGTTAGAGAGGTTCAGGGAACTTCTCACATTTGATTTCTATTTAAGAGAAAATGCAAAATCAAGACCGACCTTTGCCAAAAATCAGGAACAGTATAAGAAGCAAATTAGAAGTATTTACAGAAATGAAGCATTGCTTGAAAAGATGGATTTCTATAAAGAATTCAATTCAAAGCAGTTTGAGCACATGACACACATTGAGGTGATTGACGGTAAGTATTTATTGTTTGATTACAAAAACAGAGATCCGTTATCAAAGGCAGCAAATATTATAAATGTAACAAAGTATGTTGATGGGAATGAATAGAGAGAAGGAGTATTAATGGATTTAATAAAAGATTACGTTTGTGTTGATATAGAAACAACAGGCGTAAGACCAAAGTGGGACAGAATTATAGAAATTGGAGCCGTAAAAGTAAGAGACGGCAGGAAAGTTGAAACTTTTTCTAAACTTATATATCCAGGAATACCAATTCCTGAACGAATTACAGATTTAACTGGTATTACAAACGAAATGATTAAGGGACAGGATAAGATCCAGCAGGTTCTACCTGAGTTTATTGAATTTGCAGGAGATGACTTACTTTTAGGACATAATATAAGATTCGACTATAGCTTCCTTAAACAAAATGCCATAAACGAAAAACTGACTTTTGAAAAATCAGGTATGGATACCCTAAAAATTGCAAGAAAACTTCTACCTGATTTAGAAAGCAGGGCATTGGATTTCTTGTGTGAGCATTATGGAATAAAAGATGAAAATCATCATAGAGCGTTTAATGATGCAAGTGTTACGTCACAATTATATTTGATTTTGTTAGAGCAGTTTGGAGAAACTAATCCGGAAGTTTTTAAGCCTTACGAGTTTTCTTACAAGGTTAAGAAAATGCAGTCAATTACGGATAAACAGAAAAAATATTTACGTGATTTAATGAATTATCACCAAATAAAAATGGATTTTGACATTGATACGCTAACAAAGAATGAAGCATCTAGAAAAATAGACAAAATTCTTTCTGAAAAGGGCAAAATTTTTGACTAGGACAAATAACATAGTTATGGTATACTTTCCTAAAGTAGGGTGCCATAGTAGGCACAAAATCTGTAAAAATAAAGCAAAGAGGTGAAAAAATGAACTTTTTTTATAACAAAAAGAATCAGAAAATAATAGCAGGAGCAATTGCATTAATACTTGTTGTAGCTATGGTTGTAACATTGGTTGCAAGTTTTTAATTAATCTGATTAATTATGTTGGCTTGCATTTTTTGGAATACGCAGGCCGACATTTGAATAAAAATACAAATAAGAAAATAAAAACTAATTTACAAAAGGAAAACACTCGGAGGAAAAATGAAAGGATTAAAGAAAATATGCATTATCCTTTGTGTAGTGATGATGCAATTAGGCATAGGTTATGTGGTAAATGCAGCAGAAGACTCTGATGAAGTAGTTAAAGAAGGAGTTAAAATCGATTCTGTTAATGTTGGTGACATGACAGAAAAGGAAGTAAAAAAAGCCGTAAAGAGCCATGTGAAGAAAAAAACAAACATAAAAGTACAGTTACGGATTAACAAGGACAAAATTACTACTACCTTGAAAGATTTGGGCTACAAGTGGGAGAATAGGGAACTTGTGGAACAGGTAATGGAAGTAGGAAAACAAGGTAATGTTATAAAAAGATACAAGGACAGTGTTGATTTAAAGAAAAATGGTAAGACATTTGAACTGAAAATGGGCATTGACCAGAAGAAAATGAAAGCAAAATTGGAAGAGTTATGTAAAGCTTTTAACGTTGATGCAAAAAATGCTTCTTTAGAGGCAACAGGTCATGGATTTAAGATTATTGCTGAAAAAGAAGGCTGTGAAGTGGATTATGAAACGACAGTAAATCAGCTTGTTTCATACATAGAAAAACAGTGGGATAAGAAGTCTGCCATTCAGTTAGAAGCAACTACAAAGATTACAAAACCTAAGTACACAACAAAGGATTGTAAGAAAGTTTCTAACACACCAATGGGTAGTTATACAACGCAGTTTACTGCAGGTGTTGTAAACCGTAACGCAAACATCAGAAATGGTGCAGAAAAGTTAAACGGCAACGTTGTATATCCGGGAGAAAGATTCTCATGTAATGAACATTTAGTACCATGGACAGAGGACAATGGCTGGAAGCCGGCAGGTACATATTCAGAAGGTTCTGTGGTTGATAGTTTAGGTGGAGGAATCTGTCAGGTATCAAGCACTTTATACAATGCTTTACTTAATGCAGAAATTAAGGTGGTTGAGAGATATCCACACTCAATGGCAGTATCTTATGTTCCATTATCAGCGGACGCTGCATTAGCAGGTGATTACAAGGATTTAGTTTTTGAAAATAACACAGATGCACCAATTTATGTGCAGGGTGTTTATACAGAAGGTGCTATAACATTCAACATTTATGGTCATGACACAAGAAAGAAAGGTCATTCAGTTGAATATGTAAGTAAGACTACCAAGACTATTCCAATTAAGACGGCAACAAAGAAGGATCCAACATTACCGGCAGGAACAAAGAAAGTTACACCGGGTCATGTAGGTTATGTTGCTGAATTATACAAGATACATACGAGAACGGAAAACAGGTAAGCAAAGAATTAGTACATACAAGTACATACGCAATGGCACCGACAACAACTTTAGTAGGTACTAAGAATACTAGCTCAAGTACAAAGAAAAGTCCAAGCAAGGATAAAGACAAAAAATCTGAATAAGGTGGTACATCTATGAAAACAGAAAAAATTTCTGAAATCGCTTATAAGCGTTCAGTTTTAAAAAAAGTTACTGACAAAACTGAGGGAATAAAAGTGGGTGTAGATGCGTCATATATTAAGTTAGAAGATGTTACGGCAGTAATGTCTTCTAATTTTATATTAAGCTGGTTTAAAGGCGCGGAAGAGTTCTACGTTCAAAAATCAATAAATGAAATTTATGTGGCGGGCGGCACGCCTAAATACCTTCAGTTGGAAATAACAATACCGGAAGAGTTTCCTGAAAAACAACTGGGACGAATAGTACGCAATTTTAATGAAAGTGCCCAAATGCATTCGTTACAAATTATGCAATGCAAAACTTACATTAGTGACATTACAGAACCTATGGTTCATATAAATGTATTAGGCATAGCAGAAAAAACATGGTCCACCTCAGATATAAAACCGGGCATGGAAGTAGTTATGGCAGGCACAATTGCAATTGGTGCCACATCAATAATGACGAAAAAATATTTGAACCAAATAAAAGAAAAGTTTAACGCTAAGTTTGTGGATGATTGCTTGGAAATAAGTGATTTTACAGATGTGAAACCAATCATGGATGCGGTGCTGGAATCAGATGGCAAGAATGTATCCTATACGGAAGAACAAGGCGAACAGGCACGATGTGATGGGAAAAGTATTAAGGTTAAATATTGTGGAAAAGAACATTGCAAGTTTGCACATTGTGTGGGAGATAGAGGCGTTTTCTCAAGTGCGTGGGAATTAGCATCTGCCATAGATAAAGGCATCCGGATAGAACTTGAAAAGATTCCTGTTTGGCAGGAGACAGTTGAGATAGCAGAATTGTTTGATTACAATCCTTATCTGGTTGACGGCACAGGGGCTGTGCTTTTTGTTACAGAAAATGGAACCGGGTTAGCTGCATTGCTAAATGACAATGGATTTTATGCAAATGTTATTGGAAAAATCACTGACGGAAACGATAGAGTGGTTGTACATGGTGACGAGAGAAGGTTTTTGGAGCCACCAAGACATAACCAGCTAGAAGAAGTTTTCCAAAAGTATAAGTAAAGCTATTTTATTGATTTGTATATATGATGTTAAAAAAAATCAAAAAAATATAAATAAAAGTCTATGTTAATATATGTAACTTGTTGTATAATGGCAAGGTACGACAAATTTTTTAGTAAAGGAGATTATGGCATGAAAGAAGGCAAGAGAGAAGAAATTTTAAGATTAATTGAAAACAAAAGCAGAATCGATCTTAAAGAGGCCGCGATTTTGTTAGGTATGGAGGAAGCAGAAGTCGCCAATGCCATAGCGGACATGGAGAAAGAAAAAGTAATATGCGGATATTACACTATGATAGATTGGGAAAAGACTAACGAAGACAGAGTTACAGCTTTAATTGAGGTAAAGGTTACACCACAAAGAGGAACAGGTTTTGATGACATCGCTGACAGAATTATGAGATATGACGAAGTTAAGGCAGTATATTTAATGTCAGGTGGCTTTGACTTCACAGTAATTATTGAAGAAAAGACAATGAAGGAAATTGCTCAGTTTGTAACAAGCAAACTTTCAACTCTTGATTCAATATTAAACACAGCAACACATTTTATACTTAAAAAATACAAGGATTATGGAACGATTCTTGTAGAAGACAAAGAAGAAAGGATATTGGTGACACCATAATGAGAGACCCATTGTCAAAAATAATGACTGATATTAAGCCATCGGGAATTAGAAAATTCTTTGACATTGTTAGTGAAATGAAAGATGCAATTTCTCTAGGTGTTGGAGAACCTGATTTTGATACCCCATGGCATATAAGAGAAGAAGGTATTTACTCTTTAGAGAGAGGCAGAACATTCTATACATCCAATGCAGGATTAAAAGAATTAAAAATCGAGATATCAAACTATTTAAAAAGAAAAATAAATGTAGAATATGACTATAATCACGAAATAATGGTTACAGTAGGAGGTAGTGAAGCTATTGATTTGGCCATGAGAGCCATGCTTGATCCAGGAGATGAAGTGTTAATACCACAGCCAAGTTATGTTTCATACGTTCCTTGTGCACAGCTTATTCACGCTGTACCTGTAATTATTGAATTAAAAGAAGAAAACGAGTTCAGACTTACAAAGCAGGAATTGCTTGACGCTATTACTGATAAAACAAAAATGCTTGTAATGCCTTTCCCAAATAACCCAACAGGTGCAATTATGGAGAAAGAAGACTTAGAAGAAATCGCAAAAGTCTGCGTGGAAAAAGACATTTTTGTTTTGTCTGATGAAATTTATTCGGAACTTACATATAAGGATAAGCATGTGTCAATTGCATCGATGCTGGAATGAAAGAAAGAACAGTTGTAATTAACGGTTTTTCAAAATCATATGCAATGACAGGTTGGAGATTGGGATATGCAGCTGCCCCACAGGTGATTTTAGAACAAATGCTTAAGATACACCAGTTTGCAATAATGTGCGCACCAACAACGAGCCAGTACGCAGCAGTAGATGCATTACGAAACGGCGACAAAGATGTTGAAAAAATGTGCGAAGCATATAATCACAGAAGAAGATATCTTTATACGAATTTAGGGAGATGGGCTTAGATTGCTTTGAACCATACGGAGCATTTTATGTTTTCCCTAGCATAAAGAAATTTGGCATGACATCTGAAGAGTTCGCAACAAGATTATTGGAGGAAGAGAAAGTGGCAGTTGTTCCAGGAACAGCTTTTGGTGACTGTGGCGAAGGCTTCCTTAGAATATCATATGCATATTCTTTAGAAAATTTAAAAATTGCAATAGTACGAGTAAAAGACTTTGTTAAGCGACTAGAGCAGGAACAGAAGAATGATTAATTAGATGACTAATTACTGCCAACTAAAAATTCTTATTACAAATGAAAGTGTGCATTAGTCAAAATAATGTTGGAGAGAAGAATATATGAATATTGTTTTATTAGAACCTGAAATCCCACAAAATACAGGAAATATAGGAAGAACATGTTGTGCCACAGGCACAAAGCTGCATCTTATAGAACCAATGGGGTTCAGAATTAACGAGAAATCATTAAAAAGAGCAGGCATGGATTATTGGGACGATTTGGATGTTACAATTTATGATTGCTACAACGATTTTGTAGAGCAGAATCCAAATGCAAAAATTTGGTATGCAACTACAAAAGCACCAAAAAGATATTCAGATGTGGAATTTGGTCCAGATGATTACATTATGTTTGGAAAAGAAAGTGCAGGAATTCCTGAAGAAATTTTGGTAGACAACAAAGAACAGTGCATCAGAATCCCAATGAATCCTGAAATTCGTTCTTTGAATCTGGCAAATTCAGTGGCAATTGTTTTATACGAAAGTTTAAGACAAAATAATTTTGCAGGAATGCAGATGGAAGGACATCTTCATCATTTACATTGGAAGTAAAAGCAAAATAAAAGAAAAATCAAAAAGAGCATCCCTAGTAAGCTTAAATCTAAATTGTCATTATAAAATTAAATTCTAATTATATAAGATTAAATCCTTAAATTATTATATTGAAATAGTAATTGTATTTTGATAGAATTGAACCGTTTAAGGTATTTTAGGACGGAGACGGAATAGGACCAATGACAAAATGTATAAGGGAGGATTTTGACAATGTCAAAAGAAAAAATCAATGTCGGTAAGGAACCGGTATATGATGCAAGAAAATTAGGTTACGGCAAAATGGGCGTTCTTGGTTTTCAGCACATGTTTGCCATGTTTGGGGCAACAGTAACAGTACCACTTTTAACAGGACTTAATGTTCAAACAACACTTTTAATGGCAGGTCTTGGAACTTTATTATTTCATTTATTAACAAAATTTAAAGTTCCTGCATTTTTAGGCTCATCATTTGCATTCTTAGGCGGATATGCAACAGTAGCACCTATGGCAAAAGATGGTTCTGCAAATTTAGAAATGTTACCATACGCATGTTTAGGTGTAGTTTTTGCAGGCTTGCTGTATTTAGTGCTTGCATTATGTATTAAGTTAATAGGTGTTTCAAAAGTTATGAAATTATTCCCACCTGTTGTAACAGGACCTATTATTATTGCAATTGGTCTTTGCTTGGCACCATCAGCACTAAATAACTGTGTAACATGTTGGCCACTTGCTATTATTGCATTGGCAATTGTAATTTTCTTCAATATTTTGGGAAAAGGAATGACAAAGATTATTCCTATTTTATTAGGAGTAGTTGGAGCATATTTAATCGCTTTGATTTTCGGTAATGGATTTGGTGTTAGCTGGATTACACCAATTGACACAGACTCTATTGCAAAAGCAGCTTGGATTGGTTTTCCTATTGACTGGAGTCAGACAATTTTTGGTGGTGTAGATTATGCTGACACAGCAAAAATCACAACAGCATTAACAACAATGATTCCAATTGCCATTGCAACAATGATGGAACATATTGGTGATATTTGTGCTATCGGAGCAACAGTTGGAAAAGATTATATCAATGATCCGGGACTTCACAGAACTTTAATCGGTGACGGACTTGCAACATCATTATCATCATTATTCGGTGGACCTGCAAATACAACATACGGAGAAAACACAGGTGTTCTTGCTTTATCAAAAGTATACGATCCAAGAGTTGTAAGAATTGCAGCATATATTGCAATTGTATTTTCATTCTGCCCTAAGTTCGCAGCAGTAATCAATGCTATGCCAATGGGAATTGTTGGTGGTATTTCATTTATCCTTTACGGAATGATTGCGGCAATCGGTGTAAGAAACGTAGTTGAAGCCGGAGTTGATTTCCAGAAGTCAAGAAACGTAATTGTTTCAGCAGTAATATTTGTATGTGCTTTAGGAATTAACTTTAGTGACGCAGGTGCAGCAACATTTACAGTCGATGGTGTAACAATTAGCCTTTCAGGTTTAGCAGTTGCAGCTTTAGTAGGAATTATACTTAATGCAATATTCCCTGAAAAAGATGAAGTTAAGTCAATTGATTTAAAATAAAATCGAAAAACAAAGAGTTAAGCTTAACATATACTGATAAAAATATACAAAGTTAGGCTGAAGACAAACTGATAAAAATCAAGAATATAAAAAGTAAGTTAAGACATTCTGATAAAATTAAATATTTAAAAAGTAAGTTGAAGACGTACTAATAATAAAGAAAAGGTTCTACTTAGTTCTTAAATTTATAAAATGTATCAGAAAATTAGAATGAAAAATCTAATGCTGATATAATTTGATTAAATTAGAACACGTAGAATCTTTTCTCTATTTAATAAGAAATGTTTCCCTAGGGATACACAATTGAATGTTTATACAAAAACTTTCTACAATAATGTAATCTTTCTTTTTGAAACTTCTATAAGCTTATCTTTTCGCATTTTCTGTAATTCTCTGCTCATGGCACTTCGGTCTACGGACAAGTAGTCTGCCATATCACTTTTGGTAAAAGGTAATTCAAAAGTTTTGGAATTATTTTGTCTTGCCAGGATTTCAAAATAGCATAGAATACGTTCTCTAATGGAACGTTGGCTGAGAACTTCCAAATGCTCACATATTTGCTTGGTCTTATCCTGAATCATTAACAAAACATTACTTACAAGTTGGCTGTGGTGTGCGCAGGCTTTTTCACAACGTTTTATTAAATGTTCGTAATCAATGTATCTGATTAAACATGAATCAGTGGCTTCAACAGTAATAGTGTCTTTGGGAACATGAAAATAAAAAAGTCCGCCAAAAATATCCCCTTCATTTAAATTCTCTAAAATTGTTCTGGAACCGTTAGGAAGAATGTCGACTACGCACGCTGAACCACTTTCAACTATACCAATGCCTTTATTATCGCTGGCAAAAAAGGAAATAATCTCGCCGTTAGAATACTTTTTCGTAGTTGAATGAAAACAATGCATCATTGAAGTCTGAGATTCTTCGCTTATATTATAAAAAAGTTTACTTTTTTCCATAAATCACCTCATAAAAATACATTAATGTGAATAATTATTCTAAATAATTATGTATAATCTTACAAAATTTATATAGAAAAAATATAACAAAAAAATAAAAAAGTTGCAATTGCAACAGAAATAAAAAATAAATTCTTTATAATTAAAATTGTAAAGTAAGCATATGCAGAAATACTAACACTTATTGAAGAATCTTGCACTATTTACATAGTGAAAAAAAGAAATTTGCATTAACAAAATATTCATCGTTTTATGATTGCAAAACCATTTATAAAGTGTTATATTATTCACAGTTAGTGAAAATGACGTTTTATGTGTGTTACTGCGTTTATTCGACGCACAAGTCATTAAGTTATCACGTTATACTAACTAGAATATAATGGAGGTGAACTTATGGATACTATTACATGCATAAAAACAAGAAGAAGCATTAGACAGTTTAAGGAACAGGAAGTTACAAAAGATGTTCTTGAAGATATAGTACAAACTGCTTCATTTGCTCCATCTTGGAAAAACACACAGACTACCCGTTATATTGCCATAACGGACCCTAAAGTCAAAGCCAGATTGGCAGAGGAAGGTTGCAAGGATTATCCTTTTAATCAGAAGAATATTAATACAGCACCTGCAATAATTGCAACTACAATTGTTGACAAACGCTCGGGCTTTGAAAGAGACGGTAGTTATTCTACTGTTCGTGAAGATAACTGGCAGGCATTTGATAATGGAATTGCTACACAGACATTGTGTTTGGCAGCTCACGAGAGAGGCTTGGGGACAGTTATAATGGGCTTGTATGACATTAACAAGGCAGAAGAAATCTTAGAAGTTCCGGAAGGACAGAAGCTTATGGCTTTAGTTGCTGTAGGTTATCCTGATGAAGAACCGGTTGCTCCAAAGAGAAAGACCGTAGAAGATTTACTTACGTTTCGTTAGTCATTCACTAAATAAATTATTAAGCTTTACATTTATTTTTAGGAGGAAAAAAAGAGATGAGAGAAGAATGGAAAGGATTCAAAAACGGCGCTTGGGAAAAAGAAATCAACGTCAGAGATTTTATCCAGAAGAACTACGAACCATATGATGGTGATGCTAGCTTCTTAGCAGGACCAACACAGAACACAACAGATTTATGGAATCAGGTACTTGATCTTCAGAAGAAAGAAAGAGCAGCTGGTGGTGTTCTTGATATGGATACAAAGGTTGTATCAACAATCACATCACATGGTGCAGGATATTTAGATAAAGACAAAGAAACTATCGTTGGTTTCCAGACTGATAAGCCTTTCAAGAGAAGCTTACAGGTAAACGGTGGTATCCGTATGGCTATGAAGGCTTGTAGCGACAACGGATATGAAGTAGATCCTGAAGTTGTAGACTTTTATACAAATTATAGAAAAACACATAACGCTGGTGTATTCGATGCTTACACACCAGAAATCAGAACATGTAGAACAAACCATATCGTAACAGGTCTTCCTGATGCTTACGGACGTGGACGTATCATCGGTGACTACAGAAGAGTTGCTTTATATGGTGTTGATACACTTATCGTTGACAAGGAAGCACAGAAGGCTTCTACACCAACAG
>ERZ859980.1064-NODE-1064-length-12687-cov-1.364550_pt1 | contig 12687 bp, 16 predicted proteins | sample MGYA00509984_ERZ859980 | MGnify/ENA primary metagenome ERZ859980 (study PRJEB30046, sample SAMN00715173) | human gut metagenome | study: EMG produced TPA metagenomics assembly of the A metagenome-wide association study of gut microbiota in type 2... | reverse complement strand
AAGGGAAGTGAGTTTTTCGAATGAGTCAATTAAGAATTGTAAGTATTTTTTCAGCATAATTTATTCTCCTTTGTTTTATATGTTCATGCGCGAAATTCATGTGGCGCCTTTTGTTTTTGAGTCACAATGTCTTTACCACCATTCCATCTCAGTGCATTTATCAATACAGTCCTTTACAATATCCTTGAAATCAGAAAACTTTGCGCAGTCTGAACGTCCGGCATATCCATAACAGATATCATCATTATAGTCTTTTATGATTTCCCAAATTGATTTGCAGTGTTCAGTATCCATTTTTCCACTACAGTCACTTTTATATAAAAAATCAAGAACATTGCTATATTTCTCATTATATTTTGCGTCTAATTCTGCAATCTTCTTGTTATAGCAAGCCATGAACCTTTTTCGTTCATCTCCAACAAGAAACATCCCATCCGTCAATTTGCTGTAATGTTCTGCATGTCTGTTGCCGTAAGGTCTGCAACTTTCTGCCTCAACCTGTTAAATCCCGCAGGACCAAGATCTATTGAATAATTTGGACTTTCTATTGTCACTCCCATATTTTCTCCTTTGATTGTTTCTGATCAGAGTTTCTATACACTCCTTTCCTGATCAGCCTCAATAATGCCGAGTTCTTTTATATATTTTGCCGTGATTTCCGTTGGAATCAGTCTGTTGCATAATGTTTTTATGACAGGTGAAATACCTGTAAAATCGTTGAAATTTATTAATGGCATGTTAATATCTCCTTTTGTATTTTTAAAAGCTATTTCTGAAGTTCTGAAATCTTAGCTTCATTTATTCATCCGCAAGTAATGAACCAATTTTCCAATTCCGTTTTTTCTTCATCCGTTAAACAAGTTCCGTTCTCATAATGAAAAGACCAGTTATCATTTTTATCCACCATATAAATAAAATCTATCTTAGCAGCGTGATGATTTTGATTCATAAAAACTACTGCTCTGCCAAGATTAATATCACCATCATAACAGGTATTACTTTGTGTTTCGAATGCAAAATTTTCAACAACCATATCCCCACTATCTCCTTTCACATGAAACACATATTTCCTAAAGTCTGGAAATCTTAGTTTCATGTTAAAATTCTATATCACAGCAATCTACACATGTATTGCCTTTGTTACTCAAACAAATAAGTTCTCTATATTTTCCACAGCAATCACAATATCCAAGAAGACTATTTCTTGTCCATTTTCCATTGATTTTGACGTATCTGTATTTATAGTTCTGCATTATTTCAGGAATTTTATCAGAATATATAACAACTCTTGCACCTGAATGAACACTTGTGTTTGATTCTACAAACACAACTTTCTTTCCCTGTGATAAAATTTCATTTTGTCGCTTTTCTAATTTATCGTAAAAATCAAGTGAAGTAAAACCATAAATGATTTCCTTATTTGATTCACAACCATCATATAGATTCATAATATCCTCCTATCTTCCAATGAAACACGTATTTCCTAAAGTCTGAAAATCTTAGTTTCATTCTAATTCTTTTTAATAAAGAACTTGCATTTATAACACCATCCGACAGAATGTAATCTATCTAATGTTTGATTAAATGTGCTTCCAATCACACAATTATCCTCATAACAAAATCCTTTCTCTTTATCAAAATAAATATATTCTAGTCGTCCAATCCATCAGAAAATAACTTATCAGTTCGACCTATTTGCAAAGCGTTAAGTCCTTCCTGCAAAGAGACTTCCATATATTCATTCGTTGGTATAAATTCCATAGCGTCCTCCAAATCTGAAAACCTTAGTTTTATCTTTCTAATTAACACGAATAGCTTCTCGTTAATATTTTATTTACATAGTTACATTAATTATTCTATGTTTCAATTAGAGTAGTTTTAGTAATGTTGCCATTGAGTATTATTCTTTTTGACGTTGATACACTCATCGTATCATTATTACATTTTGCATAGACATAATACCTTGTATCTTCATCATCCATTTTTGCCTCATTTATTGCTTCTTTTTTTGCTTCTTTATATTTCTTTCGAAGAATTTTAGTAGCAGTTGTCTTCTTTTTGAAAGTAAATGTGCTGTTTATGCCATATTCGTCAATAAATGTTAATACATATATAACCATGCTATCTCCTTTCCCTTGAAACACGTATTTCTAAGCCAGAAATATAGCTATATTTTTTCTTTGCAAATTTCCATTTCCATATAACTTCTGTTTTTAAATCCAAATCTATTTCCAAATGCAACTGCTTGATATTTTAATCCATCACAAGTAACTAAAGTCACTCTTGTACCTAATGGAAGATTTTCAATATCATAAATTCTAATATCCATTTTTATCATTCCTTTCCTATAAAATGTTGCTTTCTTAACATGCTATAAACTTCATTGTTGATAAATGCCTCGAACTGATCCATAAGTGCTTTATCTTTTTCCACTGATTCAATATGACTATCTGCCTGTTCTGCTGCTCTTTCTTCTGTATCATTCCATCTTCTCATATATTCAGATATTAAAGAATTTCTATATTCTTCTCTTTTTGTTGTTTTGAAATTCTGCATATCCTTCATACAGCTTTCATATCTATAATAATTGTCAATATGTGCAAATTTTAAAATTCCATTTTCCTTTGCTACATAGACACCATCTTTTTCAATATGCCAATTCATTCTAGGTGGATTTGCCATGTGACCAGGAATAATACCAGTTACAATGTACTTTTCAGAAGTTTCATTTGCCTTACTCCGTAACTTTTCAATCATCTTCTTTGCTGATTCTTCTTCCTGTTCGCTTGCTCCTCTTTCCATTGTCATAAGTTTGTCGCCTACTATTATCTGGTCAAAGCAATTTTGTCTTATATATATAATATTTACTTTCATTAATTTTCCAAAAAAATAAGCATTTTTTAGTACCAAATGGCATGTTGAAGAAAAATAGAATATTTGCTCCTTTGTTAACAAAACTCATATTTATTATGTAATTTTTCTATAAAAACAATAAAGGAGGAATCATATATGAAGATTACAATTAAAAAAACAACAACACCTGCAGCACCTGCTGACGGAAAAACTCTTAAACCGAAATTTATTATAAAAGGAGCTTCTTTGTTAAAATGCAATCCAAATGGCTGCAAAGTAATCAAAGTCCCGGCAAAAGTAACCGTTATTGGCAGCTATGCCTTTTCTCAAACTGATGTGGAAGAAGTTATTTTACCAAATAATATAAACACAATCGGAGAAGCTGCTTTTTATCAGTGCAATAATCTAAAAAAAATCAACTTCCCGGAAAAATTGGAAAGAATAAAGAAAAGAGCTTTCGCACGATGCATTTCTCTTGAGTCAGCAGATTTTCCAAAAGAAATGCTCTACATTGAAGACTTTGCATTTGAGCTGTCAGGCCTCAAACAGATAACCCTGCCAGAAAAAATCACTTGTAGCAGCAAAAACGGCGAGTATATATTCTCAAAAACTGCACTGGAAACAGTGAACATTCCAAGATCTTTTGATTTGGAACGTGGAATGTTTGCGAATTGTCATAAACTTAAAGCGGTTAAATTTAACTGCATGGGTATAGACGTACCGGAAAGCTGTTTTATAAACTGTGAAAACCTTGAAAAAATAAATCTTGGAGCAATAGACTGGTTTGGTGAAAGATCTTTTAGTGGATGTACATCCTTAAAAGAAAAGAAACTCACATTTGAGGATTATCAGCACGTTAGTGCTTATGCATTTATGCAGTGTCCATTTACTAAAATCTATATCAAAGATATAAGAAATGTGGACAAAGGCGCCTTCAGAGAATGCAGCCAGCTGGAAGAAGTTACAATTAATTCACTGACAGAATCATATGTTAAAATGGGAACATTTGGAGACTGCTCAAATCTTGAGACGGTTACTTTTACAGACAAAGCAAATGTTAACATCACAAATATTGATACATCTGCATTTACCGGATGCCAAAAGCTGACAGAAATAAAACTGCCACAGGTTTTAAAACGCATAGGGCCATGTGCATTTATGAATACCGGTGTAAAAGACATTACACTCCCTGATGGACTTAATGTTATTGGAGAAAGTGCATTTACGAGTGCGGATATTGAGGAAATCAGTATTCCTGATTCAGTCACTTCTTTAAACAAATACACTTTCAGTAACTGCCTATGGCTTAAAAGAGTGTATCTGTCCAAAAGACTGACAACAATTCCGGCAGGATGTTTTGCGGGATGTACTGAGCTTTGCGAAATAGTTGGTACTGAAGGCATCAAAAATATAGAGTTTGCTGCGTTTTCAGAATGTTACAGTCTTGCAGAATTTAATTTTACAAGCATCTGTTTCATTGGACGAAATGCTTTTGAAGACTCAGGCCTAAAGGAAGTTAAGTGTTCTTCAGCTCTCTTAAAGATTGAAAAACAGGCGTTTAGTTATTGCATAAACCTGGAAAAAGTAGATTTAAGCGGATGCACAAAACTGAAAACAATTCCTGAAGAATGTTTCGGCTATTGTAACAATGAGCTGGAAATAAAGCTTCCTTGCAAAAAGCTTGTTTTTGAACGGCGATGTCTGGACGGGACAAAGCTTGAGCATTTGACAATTTATTCAGGAAAAGACAGCGGTCTCAAAGAGTGTGCGTTGTTTGGTGCAAAAATACACACTCTTGAGTTTCTGCCGGACGAGAATGAAACCGAACAGGCACAATACACAGGCAGGGAGTTTATTAATGCAAAAATAGACGAACTGCTAATTCCAGATTATTTGTATGATAAGTATAAAAAAATCTGGGACAGCATGAAGTAAACTTAAAGAGCGGCATCACTGCTGCTCTTTCTTTTTATGTAAACACCATATTTATACATATCATAATCAATTATAAATAAAGGAGGAAATTATTATGAAGCTTACAATTAAAGAAACCAATTTATTCAAATTTGCTAAAGAGGAGGATTCTGCTGACAAGAAATCTCTTGAGCCGGAATTTACCATAGAAGGTGCTACTCTCAAAAATTGCAAGACAAACGGATGCAAGGTAGTTAAAATACCAGCAAAAGTAACTGTTATCGGCGACTATGCCTTTTACCGCAGTGATATAGAGGAGGTTATTCTGCCAAATGGTTTAAAAACTATTGGTGAGGCCGCTTTCTATCAGTGCAGCAGACTTAAGAAAATCAGCTTTCCAGAGAAACTGGAGAGAATAAAACAGAATGCTTTCAGAAGCTGTACTGCTCTTGAATCAGCAGACTTTCCAAAAGAAATACTTTATATTGAGTCGTCTGCTTTTGAAAATTCAGGTCTCAAACATGTAACTCTGCCGGAAAAATTGATCCACCACGACAGAAATGGCGAGAATATCTTTGCTGAAACTGCATTGGAAACAGTAAATATTCCAAGGAATTTCTCTTTGGAGACAGGAATGTTTGCAGACTGTCATCAGCTCAAATCAGTTAAGCTTAGTTGCGGCAAATTTGTGTCAAAAAACTGTTTTGCTGGCTGTGAAAATCTTGAAGACATTAGCCTTGACTCAATAGGCTGGTTTGGGATGGCTCGGTTAAGAGATGTAAATCTTTAAAAACAAAAGAACTTACTCTCCACCCTTACCAACATGTTCATTCCAATGCATTTGTGGAATGTTCATTTGAGAAAGTCCATATTGAGAATGCAAATGAACTGGGTACAGGCGTCTTCAAAAAATGCAGTCTGTTAAAAGAGGTCACAATTGATGCTCCAAAGGCAGGCGTATCAATAAATATGGGCACATTTGAAGGTTGTTCAAACCTTGAAACAGTTATATTTACTGATGATGCAAACACAAATATCATCAACATCGGTGAATACGCATTTGCCAGCTGTATAAAGCTGACAACAATAAGCTGCCAAAGAATTTGAAACACATAGCTGCATTCGCATTTCAGAATTCTGGGTTAAGAAACGTCACATTCCCTGAAATGCTTGTTTCTATTGGCGAAAACGCTTTCTCAAACACAGACCTTGAGGAAGTCAGTCTTCCCGACTCAGTTGAATTTCTAGACAAGGGTGCCTTTTCTGACTGCGTAAGACTTAAGAAAGCGCATTTGTCAAAAAGCCTAACTACAATCCAGACAGAATGTTTTATGGAATGCAGCAGACTTTATGAAGTAACTGGCATTGAGAATATCAGAACCATAAGTTTCTGTGCATTTTTAAGATGCCACAGTCTTAAAGAGTTTGATTTTTCAAACATCCATTCCATCAGAAAAAGTGCTTTTGAATGCACAGGATTGGAAAAAATTGAATGTTCTTCCAGTCTTATGAGCCTTGAAAAACAGGCTTTTAATGGATGCAAGGATTTAAAAAAGGCAGACTTTAGCAAATGTGTAAAATTGGAAAAGGTTCCTGAGGAGTGTTTTAGTGATATTGATGATACACTGGACTTAAGGCTTCCTGCCAAAGCACTCATTTTTGAAAGACGCTGTCTGTACGGAATCAAACTGGAACATCTCACTGTTTACCCGGGTTCATACCTCATAGAGTACGCATTAATGAGAGCAGAAATCCAGACACTTGAGTTTCTACCAGTCAAAGATGAAAATTGTACACAGACATGTCTGTACACAGGCCATGAATTTACTGGCGCAAAAATACGTGAACTGATTATTCCGGACTATATGTATGATAAATACAAAGAGATCTGGGACAAAATGAATTAAACAAAAGAAAGAGTGGCATTACTGCTGCTCTTTCTTTTTATGTAAACACCATATTTATACATATCATAATCAAATTAATAATAAAGGAGGACAAAAAATTATGATTAAAACAACAGAAAACGTATTAAGAAATAAGGAAGGTTTACCTGCTGGAGCACCTGCAGATTTGTCTCTTGACGATGAGAGTTATTTTGAACTCTTATCAAAGTCAGCAGAGGACCTGCCAAAGGAGTTCTTCATCACAAAGCAGGATTCAGAGTATGAGGATAACTGTGACGTAGTTCGTTTCAATGGTACCACAAAGGAGCTCAAAGAACTTATGTGTGGTATTATTGATGACGACATTACAGCAATGCTGAAAGAGGATGAGAAACCCATACAGTATACTTCGTCAGCAAAGCACGTTGACGAGTTTTCTGCTGGCAAGTATGTTGCAAACGTGACATATTCTAACAGCCATATCGTTACCATAATGGCAATTGATATGGGAAGTGTTTGTGAAATTTGTCTGTAAACAAAAAAATACCAGCATTTTGTTGCTGGTATTTTTGTATGCACTCAGTTGTTTAGTGAAGTAAAGTGTAAAAAAAATAATTATATAAGCATGATAATATTACTTGCCAATACTATACAGACATATCCGATAAATGACAGTCCACCGCCACAAAGTATCAGAATTAATATTGATACTATATTTGATACCACCCTTCTATTTTTCCTGCTTATACGTATATGAACCACATCACCTGTCTTTGCAGATTTATGCAGATGAACAATATTCCATGCTGTGTCTTTTACAATATCTCCATCGACACTGTACACATCCGGTGCAAGTATTATGGCAGCAGTATCTTCTGCAAGCAAATATCTGGCAAAAATAAATATTCCTATTTCTGACAGCACAAATCCGCTGCCAAGAATAATTACACTGATTATCATTATCAACATGATGCTCTCCTACCAGTGCATGCCATTGGACATGAACAGATTACAGCGCGGACCATTGATTTTGACCATTATGTTTCTGCATTTTTTGATTTCCGGGCAATTGTCTGACTTGATGCAGAGACTTTCATCTTCAAGAATCATGTTAAGCATTCTGTAGAATGGAATAATGATATTTTTATCCAGATTAGCATCACGCCAGTGAGAGAAAATCAAATCAATGCGGTCAGCAAGTACTTCCAGCGGAAAATTTGCAAGCGCTTCTTCTGTTGTATCTTCAAATGGATCCTGTGGTGTCATGTTCAAACCAAAAAGGCTTTTCTCCTCATGGGATTTGTCTTCCTTATCTTTCTGCTTCATCCAGCTGTAGTTTTCAAGTACAAGAGATGCAGCGTATTCTTTGTCGTTGTCCACAAACTTCATGTACACATCATTATGTTCACCAATGAAAACTGTAATCTTTCCTTTATAAATAGCATTTGAAATGCGCCTGATGCGGCACTGCTTGCAGAATACGTCATTGTGGTCAAAGAGACTTAATGCCTCATCGAACTTCCTGACAATCTCCAGATAATATTCCGCTATCTTTGCAAATAATGCTGGCGACTTATCCATCAGCTCATTCCAGTCCACAGTTTTGTGCTTATCTGATGGCAGATATAACTTAGCAAGTTTTGCAATGATTCCTTTCTGCTCATCTTCATCAGCAGTTCTAAAATCTGCCACACTTATTAATATATGCATCAGTATTCTGCAAATGGTGAAGTTGGTAATATCCTTTCTCAAGAAATCAACCTTATACGGAGTGAGTGCTCCATCAAAAGCAGCCTTTCTGAGTTTATACAGCAGTATTGATGAACTATCACCAATGATTTCTCTTGTATGCAGGCTTTCTTCTGCATTTTCAATCTCTCGTTTTGAAACCTGCACATCATGTACATAGATTTCCCTGTTTTCCATATCGTCTCTGTCCATAATAATATTCCTTTCTATAAATACATTTTTACTTTATAATATTTACTTTTATTCATTTGTCCAAAGGATGCTGGCAAAAAATATCCAGCATCAAACAATCTTCACTTTTCCTTATCTATCAGCAAAACTCATCTTTATCCTGTAAATTCATAAAACAAAAAAATAATAAAGGAGGACAAATTTATGAAACTTACAGTATACAAAACAAATAAGACCATTCAGGAGGTACCTGAGTCAAGCACAGAACGAAGAGTTGTTGATGGTTTCTTCTTAACAATTGCTGACGGTGTTCTTGTTGACGTTGAGGACAGCAGCACAAGTTCAGATGTACTTACAATCCCTGATGACGTGAAAATTATTGACGAACAGGCATTTGAAGATGTCTGTGTAAAGGAAGTAATTTTACCAGAAGGCCTTGAGAGTATTGAGGATGAGGCGTTTAAGAATTCAACACTTGCGAAAATTGACCTTACAAATGTCAAATTTCTTGGCAACAAAGTATTTGAGTTTTCAGAACTTGGAGAAATCACATACTCAAAATACTTGACTTACATCCCAGAAAGGTGCTTCAGAGGATCAAATCTTGCAGAGTTTGAAATTCCAAAGCAAGTAACAGCCTTAAAAACTGGTTGTTTTGAAGGTACAAATCTTGAGAGAATTGACCTTTCAGGAATTATCACTTTGGAGGAATTCGTATTCTTTGACTGCTTCAATCTGAAAGAAATTATTCTTTCGGAGACCATCACCGAAATTCCTGATGGCTTCTGCCGCAGATGTCAGTGCCTTGAGAAGATTAATCTCTCTCACGTACAATTCATTGGCACAAGTGCTTTTTCTGAGTGCAGCAATCTGGATGCCGGAAACCTGTCAGCAAAAATTGATCGGAATGCGTTCGAGCCAGGCACCGCTGTCAGAAATCTTGACATCAAAGATATTTCAAAGCTCGATAACGGTGTTTATCAGAATTGTGAAAACTTTGAGTCGGTAACAATTAACGGCGACAGGGCAATTCCTAATGGATTATTCTCAGGATGTAAAAATCTTAAGAATGTAACTATTGATGAAGGTATTACTGCTGTTGGAGACTCAGCTTTTTTCAAAACTGCTGTCGAGAAGATTATTCTTCCATCAACGGTAATTGTAGTCAGATCTGATGCCTTTAGGGAGTGCAGACAGCTCAGAGAAGTTATCTTAAATGATGGTCTTAAGACTATCGCAGAATCTGCTTTCAAGCAGACAGAAAACTTGTCTGAAATCAGCATTCCTGACAGCGTAAAGCACATTAGTTCTGGGTGTTTTGCCTGTTCAGGTATCAAAAGTGTCAAACTCCCGGAGAACAGTGCATTTACATCAATTCTTTGGGAAACATTCTTTGGCTGCAAAAATCTTGAGACAGTCAAGCTTCCAGACAGTATAAATATCATTGATTATTATGCATTCAGTGAATGTACATCATTGAGGAGCATTAATCTTGACAAGGTACAGGTGATTGGTTCATCAGCCTTTGCAAAAACAGCGCTTGAATATATAACGCTCTCTGCCAGAAAAATTGGTTCAGGGGCATTTGCTCAGTGCGAAAATCTCAAAAAAGCTGATTTGTCAGGCATTGGTACTAAAAAAGTAGATTCACGCTTATTCTTTGAGTGTATGAATCTTAGCAAAATCAGCCTGCCGAAGAACCAGATAAAAATATATGGTGGCGACTGCTTCTATCACACAGCTATCAAAGAAATTACCTTTGACGCTGACAATGTGATAGTTGGGCCAAATGCTTTTGGAATGACAAATCTCAAAAAGGTTGTAATTAGTGAAAACTGTAACGACATCTTATTCCAAGACTATGCTTTTCGTCAGGCAGAGGTCGAGGAATTTATAATTCCGGATTTTCTGGAAAAGGTTATCAGCCATGACCTTAACAGTATATTCTAAACAAAAAGAGACTGGTGCGAAAAACACCAGTCTTTTTATTATCCGCAAGCAAACTCCACCTTTATCATAGTTCATACAAATTAAAATAAAGGAGGAAATATTTATGAACAATATCACAATTAATATTCCAAGAGGAGCTGCTGCCATCATTGACACGCTCCAGAACAATGGTTTTGAGGCCTATCTTGTTGGCGGATGCATTCGTGACAGTATACTGAAGCGCCCAGTTCATGATTGGGACATCACTACATCGGCAACACCTGATGAGATGAAGAAAGTGTTTTCTGACACCAAAATCATTGAAACCGGTATCAAACACGGCACTCTCACTATTCTGTCTGTTGACGGATTCTATGAGTGCACAACGTACCGCATTGACGGTGCATATTCTGACGGACGTCATCCTGACATGGTACGCTTTACCAAATCACTTGCTGAAGACCTAAAACGCAGGGACTTCACAATCAATGCAATGGCGTACAATGACAAGGAGGGGCTCATTGATTTATTTGGCGGCAGGCTTGACCTTATGGACCATGTTATCCGCTGCGTAGGCAATCCTGAGGACAGGTTCAAAGAAGACGCACTCCGTATCATGCGTGCACTGCGGTTTGCTGCGCAGCTTGAGTTTGACCTTGAAATAAAAACAAAGGTTGCGGCATTCCAGATGAGCGATACTTTAACCAAGGTATCTGCTGAGCGTATTAACAGCGAATTCTGCAAAATACTTACTCAGACAATGGGCAGACAAATAATTAATGATTACAGGGAAATCATTGCCGTATTCATTCCTGAAATCAGGGACATGTTTGATTTTGAGCAGAACAATCCATATCATATGTTCAACGTCTGGGACCACACAATTGAAGTACTCGTAAGAGCAACTCTCTTCATGGATCCAAACAGTCTGGTATTAGTCCTTGCGGCGTTTTTCCATGATATTGGAAAGCCTCACAGCTATCAGGATGGTCCTGACAGCATAAGACACTTCTACGGACATGCAGCAAAGTCTGCTGAAATGACTGACAACATTATGCGCCGCATGCGTTTCAACAACAGCATCAGGGAGCAGGTAGTCACTCTTGTCAAATATCATGATGCCGACATTAAGCCGGAAGCAAAGTATATTAAGAGATGGCTCAACAAGCTTGGCAGTGAATCTCTATTAAAATGTCTTTTCATGCTGAAATACTCTGATATAAGTGGTCAGATAATAAAAGGCAGAACTGAGCGTCTCAAGGAAGTAGACAATCTGTTTGCAGTTCTTCATGACGTGCTCGAACAACAGACATGTTTTTCACTTAAGGATTTAGCCGTTAACGGAGATGACCTTATTGCGGTAGGTATGAAGCCGGGCAAGGAAATAGGGGCTGTTCTCAATCAGATGCTTGAACTTGTTTTAAACGATGAGTGCGCAAACGATAAGGATGCACTACTTAAAGCTGCAGGCATTGAGTAAACTAAAAGGAGTGACCATTTCGGCCGCTCCCTTTTTTCTTGTTAAAGCTGATTGTACAGCTGCGTGATTATCTGGTTGATATTGCTCCCTTGCATGTAACCTATTTTCAAATTATTCTTTCTTGCCATGTGCAAATACTTGTAATAAAAAGCGTGACATATATGTTCTGCACAGAATACCGTCAAGTCCTGATTAACAAGCTTTGACAGCGGAATGTCTGACCTTCTTCCGTTGCAGTATATGTCCAGTCAGGAAATTCCTGTTTTAAATAATTGACAAGGTTTTGATGTCCGCCGATTATTGTAAGCCTCTTATTTTTAAGTGCTTTCTTCATATTCTCAATGTTGTTTTCAGCGGTTTCTGTTTCGCTTTCCTTATCCAGTTCATATACAAACGAACGTAATGCTGCAAGTTCTTTCTTATCATCAGCACTCTCATACTTAAGCTTGTCCAGTTCTCTCTGAAGCGACTTGACCTTTTTATTTTCTCCTCTTAATGAGCCAATCTCGCTCTCCTGCATCTTAACCTGTGACTTGAGTTCATTTATCTGCGCAATCAGATCCGTTCTGTCATCAAGCTCATCCGGTTTACAATCATCCGGTTTAGCTTTGTCCTTATTATCAACATCTTTGTCTGTAACCATTGGTTTATAAAGTTTGCTGTGATTATCGTCATTGAATAAAAAACAGTTATCCGATATCGCAC
>ERZ859980.1059-NODE-1059-length-12708-cov-1.449617_pt1 | contig 12708 bp, 13 predicted proteins | sample MGYA00509984_ERZ859980 | MGnify/ENA primary metagenome ERZ859980 (study PRJEB30046, sample SAMN00715173) | human gut metagenome | study: EMG produced TPA metagenomics assembly of the A metagenome-wide association study of gut microbiota in type 2... | reverse complement strand
AATATATGTTGTTTTGGAATTTTTAAAACCGCTACTTTCTTGGCCTACAAATCTTGAATCACCTACTAAACAAAACTACTATAATTGTTAGTTGATGTATCAGTTTTAGAATTGTTATTTTTGTTATTACTATTAGAGTTAGTGTTATTATTCTTATTATTTTTGTTGCTGCTGTTTGAATTATTACTATTGTTGTTTTTGTTACTGTTATTTGAATTATTTCTATTATTATTTTGACTATTAGAATTATTACTTGAATTATTGTTGTTGCGATTGTTTGTATTAGTATTAGAATTTGTTCTCGTGTTTCCGTTTGCCTCATCACTTATTGAAGTGTTTTCATTATAATTAGAAATGGAACTAGAAGAAATGTCTGCTACATTGGCATTATTCCAGCATGATGAAATATTAAATGCAGTATTATTACCATTACTATCAGTTATACCAACATCCCCATAAGCACTAATGATAGCCATAATACTGTTTATTAAAAATGGCATCAAGAATACTATGACAGCACTCGCAATAGCATTGAGAAAATTTTTTTTAGCTTTAGGGCCATCGTCAGGATTTATTAAAGCTTTAGAGAAAGTAATTGAACCACCAATAATTAAAAAGATGGGAACTACTATTTGAAGAATTGTAATTATTCTTTTGATTATTCCTAAGACACTTGCTAGGGCATAATCTGAACAAATAGCACTTAAAATATACATAATATCACCCTTTGATTAGATTTTATCAGAAAAAAACAATAATTTAAATATTAAAATATAAATTTGGTTATAATAATAACATTAATACAATATTTTTTTAAATTTCTATTTTCAAGATAACTAAATTATGGTAATATTATTAATAGAATAGAGGTGCGAGTATGAATATTAGTAGTTTAAGAAAAAATGAAAATAATATTTTAGTGGATGAAGTAGGAAATAAAGTTTTTCAGAACCAAGTATTGATCAATTGATGGCATATGAACATATGAGTATGACTACACCTGCAAGTCAATATGTTGATGCACAGGCTAATCAGGTATTCTTTCAAAATCCAGAAGATACAAGAAGATATATTGATATAAATTGTTCTAGATTATTAGATGATAATGCTAGTTTAGCTAATAAAGATGGTAATGTTGTTAATACTTATCTTTCTGATGTTATGAGTTTTTTAGCGGTGGTTAATAAAATTGTTGATAATCAGGATGTTAATAATAAAATATTAGGAGATACTTTCACAACAAAAAATAATGATAGTCTTGATTCAAAAATACCTATGTATTTATGTGTTGAAATATTAAGAGCTAAATGTTTAGCATTCTTAGGTAAACAGATGGACAGTTTAGAAAATTTTAATGTTGCGAATAATGGTGGTAATTCTACTTTAGGTATGGAGTTTGATAAAGTAGTAAATAAAACTAAAAATCTTAATTATGATAAAGAATATTTTGGACAAGATATTAATGAAGTTACTGAAAAGTGGTTGTCAGCTTGTCAGATAGACGCTACAGGATCAGTTGATTTATATGCAAAATGCGAAGATGGACAATGCTTAATCTTTGTGACTCAAAAAGTTATGGAAAATGGACAAGAAACATTGAATGAAAAGAGTTCACCAATGTTTGAAGTAAAAAAGACAATTGTAAGTGTTCCAAGTAATCCTGTTGCCCCTGTTACTAACACTTTATCTAGTACTCCTGATGTTTTTGCTGGAGTTCCCGCTAATAATGTTTTTGAAAATGTTACTGTTGTTGACAATAATAATAAAGTAGAAGCAATGAATAATACAAATAAAGTAATTACTCTTAGTGAACAATCTACTAAAATGGCAGGTTATAGAGCAGAATTAAAGAAATTAACTCAAGAATTAAAAAATAAGGAAAAAGAAAAAGATGAAATTCAAGCACAAATTGATAGTGTTTTAGAAAAAATATTTAATGAAGACAGTTATAGCAATGAAAATAGTCAAATAAAAGGTATGGCTGCTTAATAAAAATATGTTGACAATGTAGATTGTTAATAGTAAAATAAACACTGAAATCGTTGATGAAGAGAAGTAGGGGGATTATTTCTTTAAAGAGAGTCTACTGATGGTGGAATGTAGATAAGAAAGTCTTCTGAATAACACTTTGGAGAGCTTAAAGAATAAAGTAGACTAAGCCGGTACTTGCCGTTATAAGTAAGAGTGACTATATTTTATAGTAATTTGGGTGGTACCGCGGAAACTATTCGTCCCTTTTTAGGAATGAATAGTTTTTTTGTTTGAAAGGAGAATGAATATGGAATACGAAGTTAGTAAAGAAAAGTTAAAAGATTATGCTGCTAAATTAATGTTTGATATGGATGATAGTGAGTATGAAACATTACAGGAAGAGTTTAGAACTATTTTGAAACAGATGGATTTGATTGAAAATATTCCTAATATTAAGGATGTTTTACCAATGTCTTTTCCATTTATAACGTATGAAGCTCATTTAAGAAAAGATGAAGTTATCTTAGATGATACACTTACGGTTAATGAAGTTTTGACTAATTGTAAACATCAGTATAATGATCAAGTAAATTACCAAAGGTGGTGGAATAAGATGAAATATAATATTCAGGATAAAACAATAACAGATTTAAGAAAAGATTTGGATAATGGAGTAGTAACTAGTGAAGAGTTATTTAATGAATCAGTTGATTTAGCTAATAAGTTTCAAGCTGATTATAATGCTTTTGTAACTATTCTTTCTAAATATAAAATGAAAAAGAAAAAAGATACTTTGATAACAGGTATTCCATATGCTTTAAAGGATAATTTTTCTACTTCTGGTATTTTAACTACAGGTTCTTCTAATATAATGAAAGATTATGTGCCAGTTTATGATGCTACTAGTTATAAAAAGCTAAGGGATGCAGGGGCAGTGTTAGTTGGAAAAACTGTTCTTGATGAACTTGCTATGGGTGGTACTGGTACTACTGGTCATACAGGGGTAGTTAAAAATCCTTATGATATTACGCGCCAAATTGGAGGATCATCTGCTGGTAGTGCAGCGGCTGTTAGTCTTGGAATTGTACCTTTTGCGCTTGGTAGTGATACAGGGGACTCAATAAGAAAACCAGCTAGTTTTGGTGGAGTAGTTGGATTTAAGCCAACTTATGGTAGAATCTCTAGATATGGATTATTTGCTTTCGCTTCAAGCTTGGATCATGTTGGTACTTTTACAAAAACAGTAGAAGATGCTGCAATACTTACCGATATATTAAAAGGTAGTGATTATCATGATATGACATCTCTTAAAGATGATGGTAAGAGTTACCTTGATTCAATTAATAATGATATTTCTAATAGAAAATTATTTTACATTAAAGAAATTTGTGATAGAAATTTATATAAAGATGTAGATGATAAAGAATTACATGAGGTTCTTGATAAATTCTATATCTTACTGGATAAGTGTCGTGAAGCAGGGTTTACTGTAGAAGAAGTTTCTATTGATAAACGTTTACTTGAAGCAATTTATCCTAGTTACATGACTATTAGTTGTGCTGAGGCTACAAGTAATAATGCTAATCTTACGGGAATACAGTTTGGAGTAAGAGGAGAAGGAAATACTCCAGAAGAAATTATGTTTGATGCTCGTACTAAAGGTTTTTCAGAACTTATTAAGAGACGTTTTGTATTAGGAAGTTATATTTTACAAAAAGAAAATCAAGAAAGACTTTATTTAAATGCTTGTCGTGTTAGAAGATTAATAGTAGAAAAGATTAATGAATTATTTAAGGAATATGATGGAATGATTTTACCAGCTAGTGGTGGTATTGCTCCTAAATTTGATGATTCTTCTGATAAGTTGTCTGATCGTTATTTGTTACTTGAAAACCATATGGCTATAGCTAATTTTGGTGGTTTCCCAAGTATTACTATTCCATATGCTAAAGTTTCTTCAATGCCTGTTGGAGTTAATATAACAGGTAGAATTTTAGAAGATGATGTGGTTTTAAATATGGCAAATAAGATAGAAGAAGTAACAGGATTTAAAGGAAATTGGAGGGATAAAGATGTATAAGGTTGTTATTGGATTAGAGGTTCATTGTGAACTTGAAACAAAATCAAAAAACTTTTCTGGTGCGCCTAATACGTTTTCAATGATTCCTAATGAAAATGTGTCAGCAGTTGATTTAGGGCTTCCTGGAATTTTACCAGTTGTTAATGAAGAAGCCTGTAGAAAAGCTATAAAAACCGCTATGGCTTTACACTGTTATCAACCAGATGAAATTATTTTTGATCGTAAAAATTATTTTTATCCTGACTTACCAAAAGGATATCAAATTACTCAAGTAACTAAACCTATGGGAAGAGATGGATATTTGGATATTAGAGTAGGTGATGCCATCAAACGTGTTTATATTCATCAACTTCATTTAGAGGAAGATACAGCATCTCTTGATCATATGAATAATTATTCTTTAATAGATTATAATAGATCTGGTATTCCACTTATGGAAATAGTAACTGAACCATGTATGTCTTCTGCAGATGAAGCTGTTACTTTCTTAGAGGATTTAAGAGATTTATTTCTATTTTGTGAGGTAAGTGAGGCTCGTAGTAATAAGGGACAAATGAGATGTGATGTTAATATTTCATTGATGGAAGAAGGAAGTAATGTTCTTGGTACAAAGGTTGAAATGAAAAATATTAATGCTTTTGATCAAGTAAGAGCGGCTATTGAATATGAAATAAAAAGACAAACCGAAGTTTTGGAAAGTGGCGAAAAAGTTGTTCAAGAAACAAGAGAATAGCTGATGATGGAAAGACTTATCCAATGCGTAAAAAAGTTGACGCTATAGATTATAAATATTATATTGAACCAAATTTAGCTCCTGTAAAATTAACAAACGAGTACTTAGAAGAAATTAGAAAAACTGTTCCAGTATTAAAGTTAGATAGAGAAGAAATGTATATGGAAGAATATAATTTATCTTTATATGATGCTTCAGTACTTGCTAAAAATAGAAAAATTGCTGATTATTTTGAAGAAGTCTTAGGGTATGGTAGTGATGTTTTACTTACAGTTAACTTTGTTACAACAGCAGTACTTAGTTCCCTAAAAAAATTAGAAATTTCAATAGATCAATTCTTTATTACACCTAAGATGTTAAGTGGAGTAATTGATTTAGTATATGCTAAAAAGATTTCATTAGATAATGCTAAAAAGATTTTATATCAAGCTATTGAAAAGAAAAAAGATCCGCTTGAAATAATTAATGAATCTAATATTTCTCAAATTAGTGATGATTCTAAATTATTAGAGTTTATCAAAGAGGCAATAGATGAAAATCCTGACCAAGTAAGACAATATGTAGAAGAGGGCAAGGATTATGTAGTTAACTACTTTATTGGTAAAGTAATGCAAAAATCTAATCGTCAAGCTAATCCCAATCGTAGTTTGGAACTTATTAAAATAGAGTTAGAAAAGAGGAAAAATTAATGAAAGAAAATAAATATCGTGATCATTATTGTGGAAAATTAAATAATGATGATATAGGTAAAACTGTAAAAGTTGCCGGTTTTATTGAAAATATTCGTGATCATGGAGGAGTTATATTTGTAGATATTCGTGATCAATATGATACATTACAACTTGTTAGTAATGATGATAAAATGTTTGATAATTTAACACGTGAATCTAGTGTTAGTGTTACAGGAACTGTTAGAAAAAGAGCAGAAGAAGACTATAATAATCGTATTAAGACAGGGGAGATTGAATTATTAGTTGATTCTATTACTGTACTTGGTAGGAGTAAAAATGTTTTACCATTTGAAGTAATGACTTCACATGAATCAGGAGAAGATGTAAGACTTAAATATCGTTATTTAGATTTACGTAATCCTAAAGTAAAAAATAACATTTTATTTCGTAATAAGGTTATTCGTTTTATGAGAAACTTTATGGAAGAGCGTGAATTTATAGAAATTCAAACACCAATTTTAACAGCTTCTTCACCAGAAGGTGCAAGAGACTTTATTGTACCTAGTCGTAAGTATCATGGTAAGTTTTATGCTCTACCACAAGCACCTCAACAATTTAAACAATTATTAATGTGTGGAGGATTCGATAAATATTTTCAAATTGCCCCTTGTTTCAGAGATGAAGATGCTAGAAGTGACCGTGTATATGGAGAGTTTTATCAATTAGATTTTGAAATGGCTTTTGCAGAAGAAGAAGATGTCTTAGAATTAGGTGAAGAGTTATTTTATGAAACATATAAACATTTCTCAAACAAAGAAATAAGTCCTCGTCCATTTAGAAGAATATCATTTAAAGAATCTATGGAAAAATATGGTACTGATAAACCAGATTTACGTAATCCACTTGAAATCATCGATTTGACAGAACAATTTGAGGATACTGATTTTAGACCTTTTAGAGGAGTTCAAGTTAAAGGAATTAAAGTAGATAATATTGCATCAAAATCAAATTCTTGGTTTAATGAATTAGTTGATTACGCTAAATCTATTGGTATGCCTGGTATTGGTTATTTTAAAGTTATGGAAGAATGAGTTTTGCTGGACCTATTGATAAATTCTTAACAGATGATGATCGCAAAGCTTTAATAGAAAAAGCAGAATTAGTACCTAACAGTGTTTTATTCTTTATTGCTGATCGTAAGCATGCTGCTACTCTTGCAGGTAAGATTAGAGATGAGTTAGGTCGTAAGTTAGATCTTATGGATCCTAATAAATTTGAATTTTGTATTATCAAGGATTTCCCAATGTATGAGTGGAATGAAGAAGAAGAAAAGTATGACTTTACTCATAATCCGTTTAATAATCCAAAGGGTGGAAGTAAGGCTCTTGAAAATGAAAATATTGATGAAATAGTTGCTGAACAGTTTGATTTTGTATGTAATGGTGTTGAAATGGCAAGTGGTGCTGTTCGTAATCATGATCCAGAAGTTATGAAAAAAGCTTTTGCTGTTGTTGGTTTAGGTGAAGATGTGATTGAAGAAAAATTTGGAGCATTATATACAGCCTTCCAATATGGTGCACCTCCTCATGCAGGAATGGCTCCTGGTATTGATAGAATGCTTATGATGTTACTTGATGAAGATTCTATTAGAGAAACTATTGCATTCCCACTAAATGCTAATGGAGCAGATAGCTTAATGCAAGCACCTAGTGATATTTCAGAGTTACAACTAAGGGAAGCACATATTAAAATAAGAGAAAAGAATTAGTTAACCGAAAAACGACTGTTGTATAGTCGTTTTTCTGTTATTATAGTTAGTAGTCATGGAGGGTTTATAATGGAAGATAAAAGACAAATATATAAAGAAGCTTATAAAAAAATAGATGAATTGGAAAAGGAAATTGATAGTTTAAAAAAAGAAAAAGAGAGATTAGAAGTAAATACTACTGATGAATTGGAAAAATTAAAAGGCAGATTTTTTCTAATAGACGGTAATATGAAGTATTTATTATCTGATTTATGTGGTAGGATAGATGTTTTTGAAATTGCAAAGAATGAAGAAGATATTTTTTCTTTCTTTTCTAAAAACTTTGATAAAACGTATATACCTTGTGATAGAGTAAAATATATTAGTGATGAAATTTTGTTATCATATGATAAGTTAATCAATCTTATGGAATTAGGGGTTTCCTTCATTAGAGAAAATAGGAGTAATTGTTTGACGTGTTCTCCGTCAACAACAGATTTTGAACTTGTAAGTAATAAGGATGAGTATTTAAAACTATTTAATAGTGAATTAACAAGTAAAGTGATGGATAGTGATAAAAAATTATTTTCTTTTGTACTTGAGGATTTGAGTAATCATTATATTGAGTGTGCAGGTAAGAATTTTTTAGAAAAAGATAATATAATGGATGACATTTTTGATATTTTGTCTACTGCTAAAATTGATATAAAAGAAGTGGATGATTTGAAATGTCTTAAAGAAAAAATAATAGAATATATCTTGAAAAATAGTGAAAATCCTGACTTTACAAAAGCTTATCAATATAGTCAAGTTAATTCATCTAAGAAATTAATTAAAAAATAGTTAAATATTATTTTTGATTTGATTTATTTCTGTTTGCATGGCCTTTACCATTTTTTCTAACATAGCAATCGTTTCTTCAGTTTCATTTCTATTACTTCTGTTAGATGTGTTTTGACCATTGCCCGCAAAGGTATCGGCATTATTTCTACCTGTTTCGGTAGAATCCTTAGGCTCTAATCCTCGTTCTTGCATGACAGCTCTGTAAAAAGCATTTGTAGATAATACTTGTGCTACTAACATCAACCAGTTACCAACGGCATTTTGTTCGTTAGCTGTCATATCATCTATTAAAATATAGCCAACAACGACGGCACTGAGTGAAAATAATTTAGGAGGAATATTTGGTATCAATTATATCCCTCCTTTTTTTAATTATATTCAATTAAAAAGTACTTATTAATTAAAGGCAAGTTCAATATCTAGATTTTCATCAACTATTGAGATATATAAAAATATAAAACCGCTTATGGCAATTAATAAAGAGCCTAGAAACGATAGATAAACCAAATTTTTCTTTTTGGAAGTATCCCAAGGTTTTAAATTTTTTATATCATTGATTGATTCTTTCAGAAAATAAAGATATATAACGATTAAAATAGTAAAAATTAAAACCATGATTTTTTGGTATTTAGTTTTACTTTCTTTATCATTTTTAGTGAAATATTTTCTTTCGAGACTGTTTGAATACCAACTCATAAATATTATTCCAATATAAATAAGCCAAATATAATCTTCGTATTTAATATTTTTAATTTTTCGTTTATTTCTTCATAATTCATATTTAATTATATGAAAATTATATGTTTTTAAGTATAAAAGCTCTAATTTGTATCATTATATTAATGGAGGAAAATATGAAGAAATTTTATTTAGTTTTGTTTACAATTGTTTTATTTTTATCAGGTTGTAGCACCAATACTAATACACCAACTAGTAAAATAGAAGAATTTATGAGTAAATATCAAAGAATGGATAGTGAGGTTTTAAGCCAATTAGATAGTATTGTTTCTAATAATAAAGATTTAACAGATGATCAAAAGAAAGATTATAAGAATCTTATCGAAAGACAATATCAAAATATTTCATATAAAATAAAGGATGAAAATACTAGTGGAGAAAATGCTACTGTAACAGTAGAGGTTGAAACATTTGATTATAGATCAGCACTTAATAAAAGTGAAGAGTATTATGAGAATAATAAAAAGAAGTTTCAAAAAGATGATGGTAAAATAGATCAAGAAAAGTATTGGGATTATAAAATTAGTGAAATGAAAAAAACGGAAGATAAAATCAAAAATGAAATTATCTTCACGTTACATAAAGAAAATGATAAATGGATACTTGATGATATCAGTGATTCTGATAGGCAAAAGTTACATGGTTTATACGGAGGCTAAATTAGCTTCTTTTTTTCTTTTTTACCACAACAGCATCATTACATTATAGTTGTTATTGAAGGTTATAATATTAGGATTTAGTTCATAAAGATCCATAAGGAATATGGCAAAAGATTGGAATTTTTCACTATACTCCCAAATATAGTCTAGAATTATTTCACCGTCATTATATAAGTTATCTTCTAATAATTGTTTTATATAACTAATAAATTTTTTAGTATCTATATAGTTGAAAATATTTGAAAAGTTTATAAAGTCATATTTGTTATTGTACTTCTTTTTTACATCAAATATATCCATTTCTTTAAAAGTAATACTATCTTCATTTATTTTCTTTTTTACATCTTTAAAAGTATCTTCTTCGAGATAAGAAATATTATTTTTTGCTTGTGTTAGGCTGATTTTTGCACTTTCTTCTCTAGATTCTATGTTTTTGTTGTTATGTTCTCCTAAGAAAAATGTCGTAAATAATTCTTCATCATTTTGGAAAAATTTATCCCAAAATAGTTTTATATCTTCTTTTTTAATGGCATCTCTTAGTTCAGTATAAATATATTTCTTATTATCTTTAGAATATAAGTTATAGAATTTTATGAACTCATCGTATTTTAGAGCTTTAATAGCGGCAATCTTTAAATATAGGTTATAGTATGTTAATTTATTTGAGTCAAAACTATCTACTTTTCTTGCTCCACGGGCAAGAGATTCTATTATCTGATCTCCTGAACCACAGACAGTTAGAACATCTTTATTAGAAAAATTAATTCTATTATAATATTCTTTTAGTATCTCATTTGAAAAACAGTAACATTGGCTATATTTTTGAAAGGCCTTATCTTGTCTAATCCAATATCTATTAAAATCTTTAAAACTCTTATTAGAAATTACTTTACACATCTTGATGGCTTGTTCTGCTTCCTTTAAAATTTTAATTTTATCCTTTTCTTCCATAAGTATCCCCCTCTTATTTGGACAGATTGTATCACATTTTTCATATTTTTTCAAGTCTAGAGACATCTTTTGCAAATTATCAGACTTTTTTGAATTTTTTTATTTGCTAAAAATAGAATAGTAATAGGTGATTTAATGAAAAAAACAATTCTTATTTTTTTACTTCTTCTATGTATTATGATACCGAAAAATGTATTTGCTTTTAATGATACTAGTAGGAGTAGTATTGTTATGGATATAGATAGTGGTAGAATATTGTATCAAAAAAACGCTAATGAAAAGAGGTTAGTAGCGTCAATTACAAAAATCATGACAGCAACATTGCTTTAGAAAAAGGAAATCTAAATGATGTTTTTGTTGCGGGTGATGAAGTTTTAAAAATGTATGGTACAAATATCTATTTAGAAAAAGGAGAGGAGATGAAGCTTCAAGATTTACTTTATGGTTTGTTATTAAGAAGTGGAAATGATGCGGCTGTTGTGATTGCTAATAACATATGCTCTAATGAAAAAGAATTTGTTAAGTTAATGAATAAGAAGGCCTTAGAAATAGGAATGACTGGTACTACTTATATGAATAGTCATGGTCTTGATGAAGAAACTAAAAATTATTCTACGGCTCATGATATGGCTTTACTTTCTAGTTATATTTATAGAACTTCAAAAGAATATCGAAAAATTACAAAGACTTATAAATATGAAGTCCTATCAAATAATAAATCTTATTTGTGGTATAATCGTAATAAATTTTTAAAGCAATATGATTACGCTACTGGTGGAAAAAATGGATATACGCCGAGCGCAGGAAAAACGTTAGTTACAACGGCTGAAAAGTATGGTCTACGTTTGACAGCTGTAACACTAAAGGATGCTAATCAATATGAGACGCACGCAAATCTTTATGATTACTTGTTTGAAAAATATAAAAGTTATATATTGTTGATAAGGATAATTTTGAAATAAAGAATAATTTTTATAAAGATAATTTGTATTTAAAGAAATCATTTAAGTATCCACTTATGGAAGAAGAAAAATCTAAAATAAAGACTATTGTTGAATTGAATAAGATTAAAAATTATAAAAATGGTACAAAGGTCGGAGTAGTAAATGTTTTATTAGATAATGATAAAATTGGAAGTGTTTCTGTTTATATAAAGAAAAAGGCACAAAAAAAGAAGAAATTTTTATTTTCTTCATAATTTAGATTAATTGTTTGTGGCTAGGCGAAAGAAGTTGATACTTGGTCTATTAAACATCCTAATTTGACTGTTGTCTGTACCCACACCACTAGATATATATAAATTAGTATTGGAAATTTTGTAATATTCATTTAAATATTTGGAAGCATTTTCACGAGTTAATAGTCCACCTATACCAGGAAAGCGAATTTGACCATTTAAATTTCCTCCAGCCAAAGCTAGGTTTACTTTATATTTTGATATGACCTCATCTATACTATCTGCTTCATGCATGATAACGATGCTATAAATTTCTTTATTTGATGTTGGATCATTAAAATATTCAAAAGCTTTATCAATATCACGATTCTTGGAACTAGATGAAAGCCCTGTTATCAAGATAGGATTATTGGAGCGGTTATATATTAAATCATAATTATTGTCAAGTATTGTAAAGCCAGCTTGTTTTAGAATAGTTGTAAAATTATCATTATCTTCATCACCCGTTACAGCATATTTTCCTATATCTGCGTTAAGATTACTTAATGTTTTGATAATTTTTTCAATTTCTTTATGTGAGACATTATAATTTTTATCAATTAAATCTCCTGTAAACACTATGATACTAGGAGATCTCTCATTTATTTTTTTTACAAGACTATTTAATTCATCTCCATAAACAGTTGAGCCATATTGTAAGTCACTAAAGTGAATAATTTTAAATCCGTTAAAAGAGGTTGGAAGTGATGGTTCCACAATTCTTTTTTCCTTTACAATTAAGCCACTAGTTGCGGCATAGTGTGTGTATAATATAAAAATTAAAAAAGCAAAGAAGATTATGATAATGACCGAAACAATTTTTTTTATTATTTTACGTCTTTGTTTACTTTTTTCTTCGTTTTCTAATTTTTTTTGTATTTCTTTATTCTTTTCTTCTCTAGTAGTCATATCATCACCTATTATTATTTTAACATGAAAATTAATATTATAAAATATTGTTTTTTTAAATAAAGAGATGTGTTATAATTTTATTAGATAGAGGGTGTGTGATTTTAATGGCAAGAAAAAGTAATGTGGAGATTATAAAGGAACAGAAAAATACGATAAAACAATTATTTGGAGCTTATACTATTTTGTA
>ERZ859980.1057-NODE-1057-length-12719-cov-2.092467_pt1 | contig 12719 bp, 12 predicted proteins | sample MGYA00509984_ERZ859980 | MGnify/ENA primary metagenome ERZ859980 (study PRJEB30046, sample SAMN00715173) | human gut metagenome | study: EMG produced TPA metagenomics assembly of the A metagenome-wide association study of gut microbiota in type 2... | reverse complement strand
CGCTCTTGTCGGCATAGCCCCACTTCCCGTCAATGCACACGGGTGTCACCGATTGTACGAACAGCTTGTCGCCCGTGCCGTAAAGCGTTTCCGTTTTTTCGCCGTACATTCCGAATATATCAAATACAAACACCGCAAGGCTTGCCGCACCCAGTGCCAGCACACCTGCCGCACCGCCTATTATCGTACCGACAGGGCTTTTCTTCTTTTCCTGCGGTGTTTCACCCGTAAAAGCCGCACAGAACGGGCAGAATTTTACGTTTTCGTCTATTTCTCGTTTGCAGTTGGGACATATTTTACTCATATTTTTTCTCCGTTATATCTGTCTTAATTTATAATCTCAGCACACTCTTTGATTTACATATCGTGCGATGACCTTTCCGTAAGGCTGAAGTACATTACGCACATACGAAAGACTGTCGCAGTCCTTTTCAATAAATGAATCTGTTTTAGAAACGTATTTCATACGCTTTGGATAAGCATATGTCTGTTCGATTTTCACGGTATAGATCATATTTTCCTCCTCCCGTAAATTTCCTGCTTACTATAAATATTCTATCACAAACAAAATTTCTTCACAATAGAAAACCTGAAACTGTAACTAATTTGTAACTATTTGTTACCGTTTTGTAACCTTAGGCTCGGATTATTATGATAAGCCCGGACCCGCCGCTTTGTTGTGCTATACTCATAAACAACAAGCCGTTTAAAATAAAATTGACAAAACGCTTGACAAAGGGAAAATTTGATTGTATAATCAATGTGTATGATATTTAAAGGCTGTGACGAGGACAGTAGTGCGGATATAAAGCCAAAGCGAGCCGACGACGGTGAGAGGTCGGTGCAGAGTTACCGTATGAATATCACCTCCAAGCTGCCCGCCGAAATTGTCGTTTAAGGCGAGAGTAGAACGGGACGTTTTTCCAACGTTAAAAGGAACGCATTTGACGGAATGACGAAACGGTGGTTATAAAGACTGTTATGAAATTATAGTCCTTATCCTTTTCGGAGGATAGGGGCTTTTTTATTTTCCGCAAACGCAAAGAATAAAATAATATGCAATGGGCTGACCCCCCCACCCCATATAACTTCCGGCTTTTGCCGAAGAGATTTATATGACAGGGTGAATTGCAAAAACAGGAGGAGAAAAAATGTCACTTTATGAAAAAGTACCTGCCTCGGTAAATTTTGTCGAGAGAGAAAAGCAGACAGAGAAGTTCTGGCACGACAACGACATATTCCGCAAGAGCATGGAGCAGAGAAAGGGCGACAAGACCTACACATTCTATGACGGTCCGCCTACGGCTAACGGTAAGCCCCACATCGGTCACGTTCTTACCCGAGTTATCAAGGATATGATTCCGAGATACCGCACAATGAAGGGCTATGACGTTCCTCGTAAGGCAGGCTGGGACACTCACGGACTTCCCGTTGAGCTTGAAGTTGAGAAGATGCTCGGTCTTGACGGTAAGGATCAGATTGAAAAGTACGGACTTGACCCGTTCATAACAAAGTGTAAGGAAAGCGTATGGAAGTACAAGGGTATGTGGGAGAATTTCTCACGCACTGTCGGCTTCTGGGCTGATATGGACGATCCGTATGTAACATACGACAACAACTTCATCGAGTCCGAGTGGTGGGCATTAAAGCAGATATGGGAAAAGGGTCTTTTATACAAGGGCTTCAAGATAGTTCCCTACTGCCCCCGTTGCGGAACTCCGCTTTCAAGCCACGAGGTAGCTCAGGGCTATAAGGATGTAAAGGAACGTTCTGCGGTTGTACGTTTCAAGGTAAAGGACGAGGACGCTTATATCCTTGCGTGGACAACAACTCCCTGGACACTTCCCTCAAACGTTGCACTCTGCGTAAACCCCGATGAAACCTATGTAAAGGTAAAGACAGCAGACGGCTACACATATTATCTTGCAGAGGCTCTGTGCGATAAGGTGCTCGGCGGCGATAAGCCCACAGCCCCCTACGAGATAATCGAAAAATACACAGGTAAAGAGCTTGAGGGTAAGGAGTACGAGCCTTTATTCGACTGTGCCGTTGAGATATGTGAAAAACAGCACAAGAAGGGCTATTATGTAGTATGCGACAACTATGTAACGCTGACAGACGGTACAGGTGTCGTTCATATTGCTCCTGCATTCGGTGAAGATGACGCTAAGGTCGGCAGAAAGTATGACCTGCCTTTCGTACAGCTTGTTGACGGCAAAGGTAATATGACCGCCGAAACACCTTACGCAGGCGTATTCGTAAAGAAAGCCGATCCTATGGTGCTTAAGGACCTTGACGAAAAGGGCTTGCTGTTTGACGCACCCAAGTTTGAGCACAGCTATCCGCACTGCTGGAGATGCGACACTCCTCTGCTGTACTATGCAAGAGAGTCGTGGTTCATCAAGATGACCGCTGTCAAGGACGACCTTATCAGAAACAACGAAACGATAAACTGGATACCCGAAAGCGTCGGCAAGAACCGTTTCGGCGACTGGCTCGAAAATGTTCAGGACTGGGGTCTTTCAAGAAACAGATACTGGGGTACTCCTCTTAATATATGGGAGTGCGAGTGCGGTCACAAGCACGCTATAGGCAGTATCGAGGAGCTTAAGTCAATGTCTGACAACTGCCCCGACGATATAGAGCTTCACCGTCCTTATATTGATGCGGTTACGATAAAGTGTCCTCACTGCGGTAAGCAGATGAAGAGAGTTCCCGAGGTTATCGACTGCTGGTTCGACAGCGGTTCTATGCCCTTCGCACAGCATCACTATCCCTTCGAGAACAAGGAAAAGTTTGAACAGCAGTTCCCTGCTGACTTTATCTCCGAGGCAGTTGACCAGACAAGAGGCTGGTTCTACTCACTGCTCGCTATCTCAACGCTTTTATTCAACAAGGCTCCTTACAAGAACGTTATAGTTCTCGGTCTTGTACTCGATAAAGACGGTCAGAAGATGTCAAAGTCAAAGGGCAACGCAGTAGACCCGTTCGAGTCACTGGCTGAACACGGCGCAGACGCTATACGCTGGTACTTCTACACAAACTCTGCTCCGTGGCTTCCCAACAGATTCCACGCAAAAGCAGTAAACGAGGGTCAGAGAAAGTACATTTCTACTCTGTGGAACACTTACGCATTCTACGTTCTGTACGCTAATATAGACAATTTCGACGCTACTAAGTATACGCTTGATGTTGACAAGCTCGGCGTTATGGACAAGTGGCTGTTATCAAGACTGAACACAGTTGTAGGTGCGGTTGACGATAACCTTGCAAACTACCGGATCCCCGAAGCCGCAAGAGCATTACAGGATTTCGTTGATGAGATGAGTAACTGGTATGTCCGCCGCAGCAGAGAGCGCTTCTGGTCAAAGGAGCTTACGCAGGATAAGATAAACGCATATATGACGCTGTACACAGCGCTCGTAACCATCGCAAAGACATCTGCTCCTATGACACCTTTCGTATGCGACGATATTTACAGAAACCTTGTCTGCTCGCTCGATAAGAACGCACCCGTAAGCGTACATCTGTGCGACTTCCCCGCAGTAGATGAAAAGCTTATCGACAAGCACCTTGAGGAAGAAATGGACACCGTTCTGACCGTTGTAACGCTCGGACGTGCCGCAAGAAATGCCGCTAACATCAAGAACAGACAGCCTATATCAAAGATAATGGTAAAGGGCGACAAGACGCTTGAGCCTATGTATGCTGATATTGTGAAGGATGAGCTTAACATCAAGGAAATCAGCTTTATAGATAACACCGACCACTTCACAAGCTACACCTTCAAGCCCCAGCTTAAGACGCTCGGCGCTCGTTTCGGCAAGCAGATAGGCGAGGTCAGAACAAAGCTCGCTGAGGTTGACGGTCAGAAGGCTATGAACGAGATCCGTGAAACAGGCGCTATGACGCTTACACTTTCAACAGGCGATGTTCAGATTGCAAAGGACGACCTGCTTATAGACGAGCATCAGAAGGAAGGCTATGCGGTAGTGACCGACAGAGGCTACACGGTAGTTCTCGATACAACTCTTACACCCGAGCTTATCGAAGAAGGTAATGTAAGAGAGATTGTGAGCAAGATCCAGACGATGCGTAAGGACGCAGGCTTTGAGGTTATGGATCATATCGTTATCTACTGCGACGGCAGTGACAAGGTAGCCGAGATACTGACACGCAACAAGGACAGCATCTCAGAGGATACCCTTGCTGATGATATAGTGACCGGCAAGACAGACGGATTTACAAAGGAACAGGATATAAACGGCGAGAACGTAACTCTCGGCGTAAAGAAAGTATGAGTTTTAAACAGACGCTGACAAATCTTTTCGGACACAATGCAGTTAAAAAGGCGCTCATATGGGTGCTGGTCGTGGCTGTTGCGGTTATAGTCGTGGTTACGCAGTTTGCTTTTCCCGTAAAGGCACAATATGCGTACACACGGCTGTACAGCTACAGCGGACAGAGCTTTGACAATATGATAAAAAACGTATACGATAAGCTGAAGGACGGCACTCACCTTGACAGTGGGTCTACAAGCAAGCTGCTGAGCGACACGGATTTTGATATGACAAAACCCGAAAACTATCTGCGTGTTGAGATGGTGTTTGATTTTACAAACATCGGTATGTATAAAATAAGCAACATACAGTTCTCCATTGACGATATACCGTATGACAAACAGGCTTTTGTACTGAAGGAAACAAACATTTCGTCAATAGACCGTTTCAACAGCAGTAAGGTTTCGCTCATATTCGTTATCGACAGGTCGGGACTTACAAACGAGGAAATAACAAAGGCTGTAAGTTCGCTCAGGATAAGCTACAAGTTCGACCGCCCCGAGCTTTTCTCATCGGGCGGAGAAATAACACTGCCCGAAACCGTACTACTGCCGTTTGACGAAGCAAAAACAGGTGGTTGAGTATGGCGGAAATTCTCAGTAAAATATCCCCGAAGCACAAAGGCGTGCTGTGCATTATCAGCTCCGCCTTTTGCTTTGCTTTTATGGGTGCTTTCGTAAGGCTGGCAGGCGATCTGCCGTCTGTGCAAAAGAGCTTTTTCAGAAATCTTGTCGTTTCATATTTGCGGCGGCGATACTGATAAGGCAGAAAGGCTCTTTTCTGCCGCAGAAAAAAAGCAACATCGGCGCACTGCTGATACGCTCGGTATGCGGAACGCTCGGAATACTCTGCAACTTCTATGCGGTAGACCATCTGGCATTATCAGATGCGGCAATGCTGAACAAAATGTCGCCGTTCTTCGTTATCGTATTTTCGGCACTGTTTCTTCGGGAGCGGACGAATTTAGTGCAGACGTTCGGTGTAATAGTCGCATTTGCAGGAAGTCTGCTTATAATAAAGCCAAGCCTTGCAAATCTGGAACTTGTGCCGTCACTGCTCGGTTTTCTCGGCGGTATGGGCGCAGGTGCGGCTTATACGGCGGTAAGGTGGCTCGGCATCAGAGGCGAAAAAGGACCTTATATCGTGTTCTTCTTCTCGGGCTTCTCCTGCCTTGTAACATTGCCGTTTTTACTGTTCGATTTTCACGTTATGACCTGGCAGCAGTGGCTCGTACTGCTCGGTGCCGGACTTGCGGCGGCAGGCGGTCAGTTCAGCATAACTGCGGCATATAAATTCGCACCTGCAAAGGAAATATCGGTATACGATTATTCGCAGATAATCTTTTCGGCACTGCTCGGATTTATCTTGTTCTCACAATTGCCGGACATATGGAGCTTTATCGGATATGTGGTAATATGCGGCGTAGGCGTTGCGATGTTCCTCTATAACAACCGCAGGGATAAAAATCCTTGACGGAAAATTAAGAACTGTTAACAGAAAATATTGACACCGGTGTACTGATGTGGTATACTGAAAAAAGATACACAAGTAAGTAAAGTGTGTCACTTATTGAAAAAAGAGGTATGAAATTATGAAAACAGCGGCACAGGTATTTATTATTTTAAGTATGGTCTGCGGATTCTGGATGATACTTCCGCTTATTTTCGGCGGTATCGCATTAAGCCAGATGAGCAAGGGGCAGAGACCTTCAACAGGCATAAGCGTTTGTGTTCTGTTGTTCTGCAGCTTTGTAGGCGGTATCCTTCTTCTTTGCGCAAAGGATGAGGACTTCTACAAGCCCGGTATGAACTACGGCTACAATCCCAACATGAACAACGGTTATAACCCCAACATGAACAACGGTTACAACCCCAACATGAATAACGGCTACAATGCCAATATGAACAACACCTATAACCCCAACGCAAGCACGGGCTACAGCAACGCAAATTACGCTACACCCGTTAACAACACTACTGCAGAAACCACAAACAACAACTTCAACAATAACGGTATTCAGCAGTAAGACCAAAGATAAACAAATCAGCTGTGACGGAAAGTAATATTCCGTCACAGCTTTTTTATGCATATAAATCAGCCGCAGTTTTCACTGCGGCTGAAATTATTGTTATATATTCTCTGCTATCTTGTCGCCCATCTCCGAGCAGGACAGCTTTGTCATACCCTCGCTCATAATATCGCCTGTGCGGAAACCGTCCTTCAACACCTTGCTTACTGCATTTTCAACTGCGTCAGCTTCCTTCACCATATCAAAGCTGTAACGGAGCATCATTGCGGCTGAAAGTATGGTAGCTATCGGATTTGCCTTGTTCTGACCTGCAATGTCGGGAGCAGAACCGCCGCTCGGCTCATACAGACCGAACTTTGTTTCGTTCATGCTGGCAGAGGGGAGCATACCGATAGAGCCTGTAATCATACTTGCCTCGTCCGACAGAATATCACCGAACATATTCTCCGTTACCATAACGTCAAACTGTGCAGGATCCTTTACAAGCTGCATTGCGCTGTTGTCAACGAGCATATGCTCAAGAGTAACCTCGGGATAATCCTTTGCCACTTCGGTAACGACCTTTCTCCACAGCCTTGAAGAATCAAGAACGTTAGCCTTGTCAACGCTTGTTACCTTTTTTCTTCTCTTCATCGCAACGTCAAATGCCTTGATTGCGATTCTGCGGATCTCGTCCTCGCTGTATGTAAGCGTGTCGGTAGCTGTCATAACGCCGTTTACTTCTTCGGTCTTTCTTGCGCCGAAGTAAAGACCGCCGGTAAGCTCACGCATAATGAGCATATCAAAGCCCTTAGCGCTTATCTCTGTCTTTAAGGGGCAAGCGCCTGCAAGCTCCGGATAAAGCAGGCAGGGACGAAGATTTGCAAACAGTCCGAGTGCTTTTCTTATACCGAGCAGACCTGCCTCGGGACGCAGATTTGCAGGGAGCTTATACCACGGCGATGTTGTCGTATCACCGCGATAGAACCCATAAGCACAGCATCTGACGCTTTGCAGGCGGCTATTGTTTCATCGGTCAGCGGTACGCCGTTTGCGTCAATCGAGCATCCGCCCATAAGAAGCTGTGTGTAGTTGAACTTGTGACCGAACTTTTCTGCCACCTTATCAAGCACCTTCATGCTTTCGGTAACTATCTCAGGACCTATTCCGTCGCCCTTGATAACGGCAATATTCTTTTCCATAGGTAATATCCTTTCTCTGAGCTTAAAGCTCTATTTTGTATAATGCGGATTTTCCCTCCGCCTTTTCAAAGCCGAATCTGACAAGAAATCGCACTGCGTCCTCGCTGTCGGGGGTCACTACGGCATACTTATATCCGCAGGCACGCATCGTTCTGAGCGTGTGGTTCAGCAGTTTTCTGGCAACGCCGTAATGCCTTTCTTCCTCGCAGACAAACAGCTTCTCCAGTCTGACCTCTTTGTTCAGGCTGTCGGGTATTTCTGTTGTTATGCAGACAGCAGACAGCACATCATCCGTATAAAGTCCGAAGCCGTGCATTCCGCCCGATGTATTGTTAAAACCCTGCTCTTGCAGTTCGCTGTCCGATAACGCTTTTATATCTACCCTCATAGCATAACGCTTTCTGCGGTCTTACTTCTTTAAGGAGTTCAGCAGACCGCCCTTGTTGATTATATCCTTGATGAATTCGGGGAAAGGCTCAGCCTTGTATGTACAGCCCTTCGTCACATTTGTTATAACTCCCGTATCAAAGTCAACCTCGACCTCGTTGCCGTTCTCAATATCCTTGGCAGCCTCGTCGCACTCTAAGATCGCAAGTCCGATATTGATAGCGTTGCGGTAGAATATTCTTGCAAATGTGCTTGCGATAACGCAGGAGATGCCGCTTGCCTTGATTGCGATAGGCGCATGTTCTCTTGAGCTTCCGCAGCCGAAATTCATATTAGCGACTATAATGTCGCCGTCCTTTACATTCTTTACAAAGTCCTTGTCTATGTCCTCCATACAGTGACTTGCAAGCTCCTTGTGGTCGGCTGTATTAAGGTATCTTGCAGGAATGATAACGTCGGTATCAACGTTGTCACCGTATTTGTGTACTGTACCGTGTGCCTTCATATATGTCTGTCCTTTCTTATATTTCAAAATCTACGCAGCTGCGTCTTGCCGTGTAAGGCCTTACCGTGCTGTCGGCTACCTTAACGTGTTCGGGGTGGGTCGAATAGCCCTTTAACGCTTCTGCACTTTCGAATGTGCTGTCAAGCATAAGGTCGCCCGTAGAAGAGCCGAGAATATCGGTTATGACCTTTATCTCAAGAAGTCCGTCTATCTTACCGGCAAGTCCTTCAAGACCCTGCTTTATAAGACGGCATCTTTCCTTCTTTTCTTCAGCCGAAAGTTCGTCCTTCAGGTTCCAGATTATTATATGCTTTACCATATTCTCACCTTACTTGATGCCTGTTATCTTACCTGCTACAGCACTTGCCGCCGCAACTGCCGGGCTTGCAAGATAAACCTCGCTGTCAACGTGTCCCATTCTTCCTACAAAGTTTCTGTTTGTGGTGGAAATAGCACGTTCTCCTGCCGCCAGTATACCCATATGGCCGCCAAGGCACGGACCGCAGGTAGGAGTAGAAAGCACACAGCCTGCATTTACAAATATCTCTGCAAGGCCTTCCTTTATGCACTGGAGATATACCTTCTGAGTGCCGGGGATTACGATACATCTTACGCCCTTTGCAATGTGCTTGCCCTTGAGGATCTCAGCGGCGATACGCATATCGCTTATTCTGCCGTTTGTACATGAGCCTATAACTGCCTGATCGATCTTTATATCCTCTGTAATCTCGTCAACTGTCTTTGTGTTTTCGGGCAGATGAGGGAATGAAACCGTCTGCTTTACGGTTGACAGGTCAATGTCGATAACTCTTGAATATACAGCGTCCTCGTCAGCCTTGAATATATCAAAGTCACGGTCAGCTCTTTCCTTCATATATGCCATTGTTATCTCGTCAACTTCAAATATACCGTTCTTTGCGCCGGCCTCGATAGCCATATTGGCAATGCAAAGTCTGTCGTCTATCGAAAGGCTCTTCAAACCCTCGCCGGTAAATTCCATAGACTGATAAAGTGCGCCGTCAACGCCTATCATGCCGATTATGTGAAGAATAACGTCCTTGCCGCTTACATACTTGTTAAGCTTTCCTGTAAGATTGAACTTTATAGCGGAGGGAACCTTAAACCACGCCTCGCCTGTTGCCATACCTGCCGCCATATCGGTCGAGCCTACGCCCGTTGAGAATGCGCCGAGTGCGCCGTATGTACAGGTGTGGCTGTCTGCGCCTATGCACAGCTCACCGGGGCCTATAAGACCTTTTTCGGGAAGAAGTGCGTGTTCGATGCCCATTTCGCCTACATCGTAATAATTTGTAATATCATACTTTCCTGCGAACTCTCTGCACTGCTTGCACTGAGTAGCCGCCTTGATATCCTTGTTCGGTGTGAAGTGATCCATTACAAGAGAAATCTTATCCTTGTTGAATATGCCGCCGAAGCCCGCCTTGTTGAACTCGTTTATCGCAACTGGGCTCGTAATATCGTTACCGAGTACCATATCCAGCTTTGCTCTTATAAGCTGTCCCTCTCTTACGCTTTCAAGTCCTGCGTGCTTTGCCAGTATCTTCTGGCTCATTGTCATGCCCATGTGTTTGTCCTGCCTTTCTTCTGCCGCTCGTTACAAGCTGTGCCTTATGATTTGTTTAAGTTAATCACGTTCAAGTGCCGAAATACCCGTTCTTACGATCTCTTTTACTCCGTAGGGCTGGAGAAGTCCTATGAACGAATCTATCTTCTCGGGTTCACCCGTAAGCTCAAGCATAAGCCTGCTCTCCGCTACGTTTACGACCTTTGCTCTGAAAAGATTCGCAATCTCTATCACAGGCTGACGTGATGCAGGGCCGTTGCCGACCTTCATAATGATATGCTCACGGCATACAGCGTTATGCAGTACCTTGACCTCCGATACGTCATAGAGCTTGCGGAGCTGTTTTACCAGCTGTTCCATCACGCCCTCGTCGCCGTCTGCAACTATTGTCATACGGGAAATGCCGAGGTTTTCGGTTTCCGCAACGTTAAGACTTATTATATTATATCCTCTGCGGCTGAACAGACCCGTTACTCTGCCGAGTACGCCGATGCCGTTGTTTACGCAGACGGAAATTACGTTTCTCTCTGTCATTTTTCTGCCTCCGTTCAGTCGTCGATTTCTATCTCAAGGATAGGCTCAGTTATGGATTTTCCTGCCGGTACCATAGGAAGAACGTTTATATCCTTGTCTATTCTCGCCTCGATAAGCACGGGGGCTGTCTTTGAAACCTCAAGAGCCTCACGCAGTATCTCCTCGCACTTGTCCTCGCTGTCTATAACGAACGACTTTATGCCGAATGCTTCTCCGAGCTTCATATAATCTGTAGGACGGTCAAGCGTCGTCTGTGAAAATCTCTTGCCATAGAACAATCTCTGCCACTGACGTACCATACCGAGAACGTTATTGTTGATAACAAGCTCAACTACAGGTATATTGTGCTTTGACAGCGTTACAAGCTCGTTTAAGTTCATATGGAAGCTTCCGTCGCCTGCAATGTTTACAACCGTCTTGTCGGGGTTGCCGCACTTTGCACCGATAGCCGCACCAAGTCCGTAGCCCATAGTGCCAAGACCGCCGCTTGTGATAAGCTGGTGAGGGTGCTTATATGCGTAATACTGAGCCGCCCACATCTGCGACTGACCTACCTCCGTTGCGATAAGCGCCTCGCCGCCCGTCAACTTGTCAAGTGTTTCGATAAGATGCTGAGGGGTAAGAGTAAGCTCGTCCGTGCCTTTCTGCCTGCACTCGTACTGCTTCTCCCATATCTTTATTTTGCCCATCCAGCCGCTGTGCGACTGCTGAGGAATTAGCTTTATCAGCTTTTTCATAACATCTGTGCTGTCGCCGATAACCTGATGATAAACCTTTATGTTCTTGTTTATTTCAGCAGGGTCGATGTCTATATGAAGTACCTTTGCATCGGGGGCGAAGGTCTGAGGATTGCCTATTACTCTGTCTGAGAATCTTGTGCCGATGCCGATGAACAGGTCGCAGTTCTTTATTGCCTCTGCCGCCGTCTTTGTTCCGTGCATACCGAGCATACCCATATATCTGCTGTCGGTTTCGTCAAAGCTGCCCTGACCCATAAGCGAAGATGATACGGGAGCGTCAATAAGCTCTGCAAAAGCCTTTAATGTCTTTGCTCCGTCCTCGCCATAGATACCGCCGCCTGTATAAAGGAACGGACGTTCAGCATTCTTAATCAGCTCCGCCGCCTTTGCTATACAGCCGTCCTGATGCATAGTAACATTTACCGTATACGGCTTTAAGGGCTTGTTTGCAAAATCCGCCTTCTGCGCCGTTATATCCTTGGGAACATCGACAAGGACAGGACCCTTTCTTCCGCTTCCTGCTATGTAGAATGCCTCACGCAGTGTATCTGCCAGCTTGTTTACATCCTTTACGATGAAGTTATGCTTTGTTATCGGCATTGTGATGCCTGTTATATCAACTTCCTGGAAGCTGTCAAGGCCTAAAAGCGAACAAGCAACGTTACCTGTTATAGCCACCATAGGCACACTGTCCATATAAGCCGTTGCGATACCTGTTACGAGGTTTGTCGCACCCGGACCCGATGTTGCTATAACAACCCCGTCCTGCCCGTAGACCGTGCATAGCCGTCAGCCGCATGGCTTGCGCCCTGCTCGTGTGCCGTCAGAACGTGATGTATTTTGTCACTGTAATTGTATAAGCTGTCGTAGATGTTCAGAACTGCGCCGCCGGGATAGCCGAAAACGGTGTCAACGCCCTGCTCTATCAGACATTCGCAGATTATATCTGCACCCGTCAGATTTCTCATTTCTTTCATTCCTTTTTCTTTACACTCAGATTATTTATAATAACGGATAAAAAATCCTATCGTTTTATTTTAACACTATACAGCGTTTTTGTCAATGGCGAAACCGCATCATAAAGCAATAAAAGGACACCTCCCGATGTCCTTTTTATTATCGTCACGCTTTTTGTACCGTGCCGTCTTTTATTGCCTGCACGCATACAGCCGTACAACACATTATATTTACCGCAAGAGTAATAATGCAAAGGTAAATGCCGACTCCGAAGCTTGCTATGTTGATTTTTATACTCGATATTATAATAAGTTCAATTACAAGTGCCGCTACCGATGCTACAACCGACAGAATCCTACATACTGCCACAAGCTTTCTGCTTTGCCATCTGACAAATGCAAAATACAGCTCAAATCCTAAACAAAGTGCAATTGCGACCCAGCTTCCGCCTGCGATAAAAG
>ERZ859980.1054-NODE-1054-length-12734-cov-1.462103_pt1 | contig 12734 bp, 17 predicted proteins | sample MGYA00509984_ERZ859980 | MGnify/ENA primary metagenome ERZ859980 (study PRJEB30046, sample SAMN00715173) | human gut metagenome | study: EMG produced TPA metagenomics assembly of the A metagenome-wide association study of gut microbiota in type 2... | reverse complement strand
CCGCACTCCTTGTACCAATATCCGCAAAATGATATAGGCATCTATTCTTTATCGCAGGTTACAACAACTTTTCCAGCCGGACAATCCGTTTTTCGGTTGATGGATGCGTGCTCATGATATATTCGGTGAACGAAGGCCGCTCCCCACCCGTTTCCGCCACCTCCAGCCGACGCAGGAACGAGAGCAGGCCCTCCCCACAACCGTAACGTACCGCATACGTGTCGCAACGGTATTCGGCATATTTGTTGATATTCACGTCTGCTATCCGACTGATACCGTAAATCGTATGATGCAACAGTTTATAAAGGCTCCACCAGAGTCTGGCCATCCCCACCACGGCGAAACGGACAGCCGGGACCACGGCGATTATCAGATTGCCTGCCAATCCGAAAAACAGGGCCGGAATCAGGAACAGCCCGTACAGGCAGCGGTAGCCCAGCAACTGCATAGAGAAAAGAAGCACCTGATAGACAAAATCATAATGCGAGATGTGTCCCACCTCATGGCTGATTACCCCTTTGAGTTCCTCGTCCGATGCCGTCTGAAGAATACCACCTGTCAGCCCGATTGTATGGAACCCGAAAGTCACGGCATTCGTACGTGCGTCCCTGTTGCAGTAGATATTCAGCTTCCTCTCCATCCCCATTTCCGAGAGCAGACGTTCCACCCGCATCCGTTCCTCACCGTCCAACGGTTTGTAACCCTCTTTCATCCACATCATTCATACGTTCAATGGTGAAAGGTTTTATAATATGTAAACAAAACAATAATGAAATACAGCTGTTCGTATGAACTGTTTTTTCTTAGGGTATGTTCCATCTTGATTTATAAAAACAGGAAAAGATGAAGAACTGATTGGCTAGATATACGGTCAATTCTTCATCATTAGCTCCGGATGCAATTATGCAGTATCCTTTATTGTCTTTTCAAAATATAATGTTCAGCCAATTCACTGCCGTTGAGCGTTCCCAGACTGTCGGACAACGCGACTGAACCATCGAGAATTTTATAGAATGTCTTCTCCCCGGAAGAAGGAGTTACCAGTTCTATGATGTTTTCACCCACAATGTTATAAATGCCACTTTCTTCAAAGACGCCATCCTTCCTTCCCAAATATTCACTCCGCAGTTCGTAGGTTGTATCACTGTTGATTTTCAGTGTTGTCCTGATACCACTGCAATCGGCGCAGGGTAATGTGCCCTCATAAGTCCCATAAAAATTCTTATTTTTGGTATTGACTGTAGTGGTGGCCATAGTAGCGCTTTCTTTTTCCTGTTGTGTAGTTCTCTTCTGTGATCCGGTACAGCCTGACATTGACGTTATTATGGCTGTTGCTACCAATAAAAGATTGAATCTGTTAAATCTCATAATTCCGAATGTTTAATAAATTAAATATTATAAATCTTTAAATCAATCTGTTGTGGTTATACTCCTTACAAGAGACCTATAGCCAGATAGCCCCTCCTTCAGTATCTCCCGCCTTATAGGTATAAGTTATGAATTCCTCAAGCGCTTCTTTCCATGTAAGGTTGAAGGTTTTCATAATGGAATGCACGGTACGGTTGCTTTCTTCATCAAGACTATCTTCTTCGATTTGGTTAACATCTGCATCCGGTTCTATGTCAAGATATTCATCACGACTCCAGAATACCACTATAGGAATACTTAAGTTGATATCCCATGTGCCACGCTGGATCAATATTCCGGAAGGCTTGTAGAACGGATCAAAAGTACCAGTTTCCGGATTGGTCTTGGATTTGTAACCGTGATAAAGACGAATTTTCAAGTCAAATTCCTTACGATCTTTCAAAAAACGGATGACACCTTTCAACCCGACAGGATTGCTTCCTCCTGTTATTTCAGCCTCCTTGTCATGTCTGGTCTTGTCCCAAGGGGTAGTATCTACATAAAGATAGTCCACTAATTTTTGCGGATCATTGTCATCAGCTTCCGGCTGCCCGTCAAAGGTGGGTTTTACATTTTCTGGTGTAAAGAAATGTTGATGTATTTTATCCTGTCCATTTTCTATAAACTGGTTATTCATCAACTCTCCCTTACTATTGTAGTAATAAATAAACATCAGATAAATAGGGGCTGGAGTAAAGTTGTCTCCATTTTTATATTCTCCGTTTTTCTGTACGTAGAACTTGTTTTGACTGCCTTCGGCAAGTGTCCAGCCCTGGCCGGTCTTCAGTTCGTAGGTTATTTCTTGAATACGTTTCATGTGTCTGGCTGGAGATTCCGGATTCTGATGAGGACCACCGACTTTCTGTATTTCATTCCAATCTGCATGCAAGTGGCATTCCACAAGACGGATTGTCATTTTGGAAGGATCTTCATGCAATTTGTTTTTTGTCTCATTTTCAGGAATCACAGGATCTTTGCTGCATGAATTAAATAATAAGGTAAAAGATGCCCCCATCAGGAGCATTAATGCGATTTTACATACATTTGTTTTCATTTTACTTGTAATTAAATAGGTTTGTTGATTATGTCTCGTTATAAGTCAAAAGCTCCAACTCACTCCGCAACGCACATCGCGCCCCATGTCGTGCGCATAGTAACGCGAACGGTTGGTGTATTCTTTATATTCTTTGTTCAGAATGTTGTCTGCCGATATCATGAACCGTAATATGTGTCCACATCTTACGGGACATTCCAGATCCACATCGGCTCCAAAAAGATGGTATGCCGGAGGAGTGTACGGGATAAGATCCGTATCCGGGTCAAACCGGGTCTGTTTTGCCACGAAACGGTGCCGGACACCCAGACGCAACCGGAAATGCGACCGGGTTCTGTGGTTCCATGAAAGCTCATGGTTGAGATGGAAAGGGGGGATATAGGGAAGATAATTTCCTGTTGTCCGTTCGTTTGCCCGTATAAAGGAGGCGGTCAGATGGTAATCCCATGAATCTGCAGGCATGAAGTGAAAGTCAAAATCCATTCCGCGGAAGAAAGCCGGGGTCTGCCTGTATTGGAATATAGGATATGCCCCTGAAATGACAGTAATGTTCTCTTTTTGGGGCTCATCATAGATATAACCGCTTATCCATTGCAGATAACCGTCCGCATGGACGCTGAACACCTTGCCACTGTAACTGATAGAGGATATCCATTTATAGCTTCTTTCGGAATTCATGACCGAATCCCCTCTGACAAACATTCCTGATCCGAGTTCATTCCCATTGCTGTACAGCTCATACACGTGGGGGGCCCTCCAGGCCATCCCGAAATTGGTGGTAAGTTTCCAGTGTCCGGAAAAAAGGTGATGGGCTCCCAGACTGTATGATATGTTATTGAACTTTCTTGTTCCCCCATAGGGATTTCCAGTCCAGTCATAGCCGCTGGCACGGGTTTCCTGCCCGTCAAAGCGAACCCCGCTTCAACTCCTCCCTTGCTGTAATTATACTTTCCAATGCCATATATTCCTGCCTGTGTCTCCGTGTAATTGGGAATAACAGGAACAACACCTGTCCCTGCCCGGCTGTGATTGTCTATGAACATGATTTGTCCCCCAATCTCCGTTTGCCATGAATTATAATTCCACTTCCACCGGAGGGAGTTTTGAAATGAATACAAGTGCAGGGAAACAGCCGGGATGTCGGATCCCAGGCGGCGGATACGTTTTTCCTGCCGGTCATCCTTCTGCCAGGAACCCTGCCAGTAAAGATTTCCAACATCCCACATGCTGAATCTTATTTTGCCAACGGCTGTCTGATGGGTGACCTCCTGATATGGATATGTGATACTTCGGGCGAAAGGGTCCGTATGCAGGGGACGTCCCAGCCGGATACGTTCCGCCAGCAGATCCTCACTTCCCATCTGGGCACTGAGCATTACCCCCATGCGGTTGTAAAAGCGGCTGTAGAACCCTTCTATTCTTAAACGGCCATGATCATAGCCGAGTGAAGCGGAGGTATGCAATTCCCTGGTTCCGGTATTGTTAAGAAGATAGTTCGCGGTAGAACGGTCTCCTGAATTCGAGCAGGTTCCCTGTACACGCCAGGCAATGTCACGGAGAAAAGGGAAGGTTCCCTCCATCTGTCCGGTAAGGACAAAACGGCGTCCGTTACTGCCATAAAGCATGGATCCCTTTCCTTTTAAGGACTTTGTCCGGAAAGGCAGGGCGGCCTGTTCCATGATAATAATCCCCCCCAAAGCCTCTGAACCGTACCGTACCGCATCGGATCCTTTCACCACCTGGATGGAATTGCTACCGTTCATGTCCACTTCCGGAGCATGATCGGCCCCCCATTGCTGCCCTGTCTGGCGGGTGCCATTGTTGATGATCAATATCCGGTTGCCATACATCCCCTGGATGACGGGTTTGGCTATTGCCGTCCCCGTACTGATAGAGCTTACACCACTGACCTGTTCGAGCAGGGCACCCAGGGAGGTCCCCAACGCATGATTGATTGCAGGGGATGGGATTTGCCCGCTCACTGCATTCCGGGTTATTCCGGAACGTTCACCGATAATGATGACTTCCCCCAATGTCGTCATTTCCGGAGAAAGACGTATCGTATAGGTGTTCTTTCTTTTAAACACATCCTTCAAGGATATATATTGAGATTTATACCCCAGACTCTGTACAAGGACTGTATCTGCGGAATTCCTTGAAGGAATAGTTACCGTTCCTTCGGATAAGCTGACAAGCACCTGCCCGCCGGCTAATACACCGGCTCCTTCAATAGGGTTTCCGTTTTCCCCGTCTATAATCAGCAGGGTCCTGGTTGTGTCTGATCGTTGCCGGTATTCCTGTGCATGCATATGTGCAGAAAATGCCATATACAGACAGGTAAGGAACAGACACACATATCGGAAATATGCATGAAATGTCATATTTTATAAAAGCGTTATAAATTGTTCAGGATAGTCAATAGGCATAAGAGCCCTTTACATGTCATCACATAGTGCATGTAATCCATAGAGAATTATGACATTCGGACAGGAGGAGCGCGAAGAGACAAAAGGAGAATTGTAGCAGTGACGCCCTGCTCCTCCAAAATAAGATATTTAACAGGCTTTACAGTCAAGGTATGGGTGTACTCCAAACTTTCCGCTTCGGTAAATAAGGATAAAGTGAAAAGACAGATAGCACATTTATCTGCTGAATCGTGATGAGGGAACTGTTGCCCGTCATGAATACATGCACGCTCCTTATGAACATGAAAGGCTTTCACAAAAAAGAAAGGCATCATGCTCAGTAACAGCAGGTATGCTACGGCTGTTCTATTTTTCATTATTCCATCCATATTACAAAGATAGTGGATTATATAGCTTCATCAATACCTACAAATAGGTATTTTTCGTTTTTTTTATATGGTCGGCAACGGCATGGAATATAACCACAGCCGTCATAAGCCTACCATACATTTTATATCCGTTCATCCGGGGGAGACGGTTGCCTCAGTAAAATAATGCCGTTTATTTGATGAATGTTCCATTTCTTAATTCTCTAAAAGCTTCCTCCAGTTCCTCCCGGCTATTCATCACTATGGGACCTCCCCAGACAATAGGTTCTTTCAGGGGAGGAGCCGACAACAAAAGGAAACGTGCGCCTTCCGGTCCAGCTTTCACCTCTACCGGTTCGTCCGTATCTTCTCCAGGAACGGGAACAGAATATAATATGGCACAACCCTTACTTTCCGCAGATTGCTGTCTCACTTCGGGGAAAAGCGAGCCTTCCAGCAAATAGAGAAATAGGTTTTCATCATCGCGTGCTTCGTTGTACTTCCATGAGGCGTCAGCGGGCAAAGTTACATCCAAATATGTTATCTGAACATACGAATTGTCCAGAGTCCCCCGTATCCCCCGGTGGCTGCCTGATAAGATCCGGACGGTTGCCTTGTCGGACATCACCACCGGGATGTCATCCGGAGCAATGTCCCTATATGCCGGTGGAACCATTTTTTTTGCAGCAGGTAAATTGACCCACAGTTGGCATCCGAGCATCCTTTCTGATGGCTGCGGCATCTCCTTGTGGAGTATTCCTGAACCGGCTGTCATCCATTGGCATCCCATGGACTGGATCACCCCTTTGTTTCCTAGGCTGTCCTCATGCTCCATTGTTCCGCTGACAAGATAGGTTATGGTCTCTATTCCGCGATGTGGATGCCAGGGAAATCCCTTTATATAATCCTGCGGATTGGTGGAGTCAAAACCGTCAAGCATCAGAAACGGGTCAAAGTCCACCACCGTCTGCTCTCCCAATATCCGGCGCAGATGTACACCTGCCCCGTCAACAGTCTTTCTTCCTCTCACAATCCGTGTCACTTTTCTTTTTTTCATATTGTTGTCATTTTAATATTAATTGTTTTTCAATCCATGCAAGAATGGTTTGTAGAATATAATTATCCCGAAGCGGATTTTCTCCGGAATATATAATTAAGTTGGTATCGCCAAATATTTCTGATACAGATGCCGTCTGCTTTTGACTATATATCCAATTCACCCTGCCTTGGTGAGAATTCACAGTCGACGACAACATGTACGTTATCCGAGATCATAGTCGGAATATATTTGGAACCTAGTTGGAAGTCCGAGCATCTGATCACACCCTGGAGCCGAAAACCTGCCGTCTCTTTACCGGACACCGGACTTTCCTTTCTGCCAATTAACATCACGTCAAACCGCACCTTTTTAGTAATTCCGTGGAGAGTGAGTTCTCCATATATCTCCCCTTTATCTGTACCGAGCATCTTCATTTCCGTGCTTTTAAACACCATCATGGGGAATCTCTCCACATCAAAGAAATCGGATGAGCGCAGATGTTTATTTCTGGCTTCCACTCCTGTGCTCACACTTGCCGTCCGGACTTCCACCCGGATATCCGTATTCGTGCAATCACCATTCTTCTGCCTTACGGTAATGTCAAAGTCTGAGAAATATCCGCTGACAAAGGAGAGCCCCGCATGCTTCACTTCAAAACCGATACGGGTATGTTCGGGATCATCAGTCCACATGACTGTCTGCGCATTGATACTAGCGGCTGTCATAAACAATAGGAACAATAAAATATTTTTCATAAACTGGATATTTCAGGAAGGCGGATGTTATTCTTTTATACAAAGGATAACATCCGTTTTCATTCTTTTATAACTGGATGCTTTTTTGTCTGTTATACTATTTTTCTTTGAGTGTTTCCACAAAAAAAGATCCGTTATCCAACAGCCCTTGGAAGAAAACAGGAACGGTTTCTTTGCGGTTCCAGTCCCTTTGCAGTTCACAGATATACTGGGTTACGGAAGTCAGCCGAACTCCGGCCTGCTCCATCCGTCTGAGGGCCGTTTCATGAGCCAGCCTGGATGTTCCGCCGACAGCGTCAACAATAGTATATACTTCATAGCCCTCCTTCAAAAGATCCAAGGCTGGAAAACAGAGACAGACCTCTGTCCATAGCGCACAAACCACAAGTTTCTTTCTGCCCAGTGCCTTGACTGCTTCCTGGAACTCCTTGTCTTCCCATGAATTGACAAAAGTCCTGTCAATCTCAGGCTGCCCCGGAAGGGCCTTCTTTATCTGGGGGATAGTAGGCTGGTTAAGACCGGTGGCAACATTCACAGTAGTCAGGATAACAGGGACATTGAACCCCTTGGCCACACGGCAAACATTGGATATATTTTCCACTAGTTCCCGTCTGTCCATTGAAGCTATGGAATGAACCTGTATGGGCTGATAATCGATGACTAACAATGCGGAGTTTTCCGGTGTTAGCAAATGATCCGTTTTGGGATCTCTGATAGGTTTGATACTACTCATTACTTTATATTTTTATAGTTAAACAAATTGAGATAGCGGTATGTAGACCTCCATCTCGTTTATTGGTTGCAAAGTTAGTAAGCTTATGTCTGATTTATCTGTTCTTAAAAGAACGAAACTTAGTCAATTACAACACTTTTTATGCCCCGACATCTCTCTGATGATACCGATGCTATTATTTCCCAACATTGACACGTATATTATATTGTTTCGTATATAGTTTGGCTTTTTTGTATATTTGATCTTTTCTTTGTATCTTGCTGACCTTTCTCATATCCGTCATTGGATGTCAGACTTTTATCCGAGCTTACAGATGAAATGGTCATTTTAGGAAAATATATAGAAATAGTTTGTGCTTATGGAGCATACCAAAGAAACATTGTCGGCCTTGGTGCGGGAAATGCAGTCAGTCACCGCATACAATAGAGGAGTTTATATCCTGAATATTGAGATTTTTTTAGACAAGTACAGTAATAAGATTTGCGTGCCGGGGCTTTCTTTTATATACTGGTGGAAGCCGGAACAGCAGAATTTGTAGTTGACTGTCATTCTTATAATGTAGGAAAGGGGGACATGCTTCTTGTCGCTCCAAGAATGTCTGTAGAGTTAATGAAAAAAAGTTCCGACTTCGGTACATGTGGTCTATGTATGGAGCCTTTCTTTTTTGACTCCCTTTCCATAGGAAACTATGTATACAAACGGCTTTATAACAACAGTCATACGACATATGTCTTACGGCTGGGGGACAGCGATACCGTACATATACGCAAAACGTTAGACCTGATGTCCCACTACCTTACTTCTGACCATCCTGAGGAAATGGCTGGTTCGCTGGTCAATTTCCTGTTGCTGCAAATAACAGAAATCTTTCACAGCCAAAATGTACATCCTGCTGGAAGAGTCAGGCATTCCGATGCTTTGTTCCGCCTTTTCAGAAAATTACTGGCTGAGAATTACAGGAAAGTACATGATCTTCAGTTCTATGCAGACTCCCTTAACGTGTCTCAGACCTACCTGTCAAGAGTGGTACGCCAGATTTCTGGAAAAACAGTGAACAACTATATAACGGAAGCACTTTATAGGGATGCCAGACGTCTGCTGGTTTTTACAGATCTGACTGTAAAGGAGATTGCTGAACAATTAGGCTTTTCAGACCAGTCATCCTTCGGGAAATTCTTCAAGAAGAAATCAGGAACATCCCCTGCAAACTTTCGTGCCGGATATAAGAAACTCCACAATTTGTAAAAATGGATGCTGTATAGTATACGCAAAAGTTGGGGAAGGAAACCAGAAGACCCTGCCACGCAAAGAAATCTCTTTTGGGATATTCTATGGATACGGACCGGAACATGTTGACAAGGGAGAGTACATTCATAATTACCGATATTTTTTTTTGGGGGGGATATAATCAGACTTTCCATTCTAAGTGATAGTTTATGTATTCTCAAGTCTATTAAAGCAGACAATATCTACTATATTTGAGACATATTTTGAAAAGATCTGACTTCATCCGTATTTGCCTTTCATTATTTTACTATTTTCACACCGCTTTAATGTGAATATGTTAAAGTCAGTTTCCTTTCATTTACATTCGGCAAACTGTATGGAAGTATAAATAATATTCTTCCGGGCCTTATATATTGAACTGGTGTGGATTGAAAAGCCCATTGTCATACAGATTGGTATGGATAGAAGTCCGTTCCAAGGAGCCGGGATATCGGCTGGATATAATCAATTTGACTGTAAGCAAAAAAGCATGTACATCAGAATTAAAAATATTTTAATTGTAATGAAACATATATTTTATCATCTGACCGCTGTTATGGTCGTTGTGGTATGGGGAATGACTTTTATTTCCACCAAGGTTCTAATAGTTCATGGTCTGTCTGCTCAGGAGATTTTCCTTTTCCGTTTTTTGCTGGCTTATGCTGCAGTGTGTCCTATCTCTTTCCATCGTTTTTTTGCCCGTAATCTGAAAGATGAGCTATATCTGGTGGGTGGCGGAGTATTGGGTGGCTCCCTGTTCTTCTTTTTACAGAACATAGCTCTGGGGCTGACACAGGCTTCAAATGTATCTTTCATCATATGTATGGCCCCGTTATTGACAGCTGTTCTGACCGTATTGTCCGTCGGACGGCAAAGGTCTCAAGAGGCTTCATATACGGATCTATTATTGCTCTGTTGGGTGTAGGCTTGCTGATATTCAACGGAAGTTTCATTCTTCGGATATCACCTTTGGGAGATTTACTGACTCTTCTAGCTTCCCTGTCATGGGCGTTTTACAGTCTTGTCATTCGGAGTCTCACCCGAAAATATTCTCCGGCTTTCATCACCAGAAAAATATTTTTCTATGGCATAATAACAATTCTTCCCACTTTCCTTTTTCTGCCCTCATTGACAAATCCTGCTGTATTACTGGACAATGAAGTGTGGAGCAATCTCCTTTTTTTAGGTGTCATAGCCTCGTCTGCCTGTTATCTATTGTGGAACATTGTTGTAAAACAGCTGGGAACGATACAGGCATCCAATTATCTTTATCTGAATCCTCTCGCCACAACGGTCGGAGCGACTATATTCCTACATGAGGAAGTGACTCCTGTTGCGGTAGTCGGGATCGTCTTGATTCTCTCGGGCGTATATCTGGCTACTAAAAACTCCCACCCACTCCCCCAAAGTACTACTTTAAAAAAGTAACCAAATACTCCTTTTTAAGTATTTTTAAATGCCTAACGTGCATTTTCCAGTTTACCTCTTGCAATATTGTACTTTTCTTCCATAGATACATGAATTTTCAATAAATCATCCAATAATGTTTGTTTATCCGTCACTTCCTACCTAATCACAGTCTCACGGTCGACAAAAGCGAGGAGCATACTAATATCCATTGCTTCAAACTTCTTTCTCACCTGAGCTATTCCTTTAAATTTCTCTTTCTGCCACCGAGTCTCTAATTGTTATTTTTTTCTTGTTATATTCTTTTTTCATTATTATGCTCTATTGCTATACTTACAATGAGTTTTGCTGTTTTTCCTTTATTGAAAACATCTGAGAATAGGAAAACAGATCTTTTAAAAGCAATAGAAGATGCTTGATTTGAGGGACATCAATAAATTACAAATAGACTCATATATAACAATAGCAGCTATCAATAGTCCTAATATTTATAATTGCTATTGTTTTACTAGGAATTTATGAAAATACTTTCCTTTGGTGTGCTAATCAGTGCAATGTTAAAGTTTAATAGGAATATACAGAATATCGGTTTCATGCCCTTATAAATTAAAAACAGTTGACAAATATAAAAAGTTAATTTGAATTACCTAGTGGATAAATCAAATTACTGCCATACAATCAAATTTATGGAACAAAGAACGGCAGGATGCCCCACCATTCTTATTTATAATCCACCATACCGTTTTCCGTATCAAATGTCATTGTCAGTTCCCTTTCCTGTCCGAAATTGTCCCGGACAAAGAATTTCAGTTCCGAGCGTCTGGCACTTGTCGAACGGTAAAAGAGGGTGAATATCTGCCTGACCGGATTTTCCCTATCCAGTTCCGGCACTTCCGCCAACGGCCTCACTTCCCGGTTGACGAGTCTTACGCCTTCACTGTCCGTCACCTCTCCCTTGCCTTCCATCTGGATGTAACCGATTTCATACTCCGCCTTTTCATAGTCCCCTTCACGGTCAAGATAAAAGCGTATCTCCACCGTTTCACCCGTTTCAATCTGTTCTTGCAGATACCATGACGAGAGGCTGAAATCATAATCCTGCCGGATGTCTATAGCATCGTTGCAGGAACCGAAGGCCAGCACCGCAAAGAGTGCGCCTATACATATATATAGTACATTTTTCATTTTTAAGTTTCTCCTTTCTCTTTTCATTAGTTAATGATAAGGCGGACTCCCAGTCCTACCTGCGTATGGAAATTACCCGCATCGGTTCCGAACAGGGCCCTTTCCTTGACTTGCAGCAGGAGCATCACCCGGTCGGTCAGATAAGTCTCAAAGGCCGCAGTCAGCCCACCGCCATAGATAAAGCAGTCACCGTTTGTCACCGTCGCCCCGTCAGGAAGCAGGGAGGTTCCCCGGTTGACCGTCTCGAAACCGCCCAATGCCGAGAGTCCGATACGTAGACATACATTCCGGCCCTTGTCCCACAATACGGGAATAAAGTAACCGAGTTCCCCTGCGAACTGCGCTTTGGGTATCGCCTTATTTTCATAGGTGTACTCCTTTATCTGATAATCCAGGCCATACAGCCAATAGGTACGGTTACGGTTGGATGTGTAAAGGCCAGCGAGGTGAAGTAGTGGCGTTCACCGCCACTCTTCCATGAAAGGAAATGATTCACCCCGCCCGTCGTAAACTGTATGCCCGTCTGCCCCGGCAAGTCACGCTGCGCGTATGCTTCACCCGCAAGGAGCGACAGTACAGCAGCTGTCAATATGAATAATATTCTTTGCATATACATTATACATAAATTATTATTTCAGGTGCAGCTCACTGATTGGTTTTGCCGCCACAAGGTCTGTATTCTCTATGCGGAACGACTGGTGACGGGCACCACCCTTTTCGTAAATCTCCACTACCAGCAGCTTGTCATCCGGCAGTGTCAGCTTGGGCAACACGAAGATGTTGCGTACCGTGGCCTTACCGTCCACCGTTGTCAGACGGTTGTAAGTCCTTACCGGCTCTATAATATTCTCCTGCATGGCCGTGCGCCTGGTCACCTTCTTGTCGACCACCTTGAAACGGATATGGTCTATGTCGAACGATATGTCCGAAGTGTTGCGCAGGGAAGTATGCAGGTACAGCAGGTCATTGTTGATATAGATTCCTTTGAGCAGGGTCTGTATACCGTACTTCTTGCAGCCGATATGCCTGATGTCCCTTTTGTTCTTCTTATCAGCGTGTACATGATGCGGTTCACCACCAGCGGTGTCTCCCCGCCGAGTTCCTTCAGTTTCATT
>ERZ859980.1052-NODE-1052-length-12753-cov-1.381556_pt1 | contig 12753 bp, 14 predicted proteins | sample MGYA00509984_ERZ859980 | MGnify/ENA primary metagenome ERZ859980 (study PRJEB30046, sample SAMN00715173) | human gut metagenome | study: EMG produced TPA metagenomics assembly of the A metagenome-wide association study of gut microbiota in type 2... | reverse complement strand
CTTAACCTGACCATCATAAATAATTGCCATCTTGCGGATTTTATCCTGATTGCCCGGATACTTAGCCTTTATTTCTTCTACAAAACGACGATTAATCTCCTCCACATCTGATAAATTCTAGGAAGAAGTCTTGAGAAAAGCTCAATTGGCCATTTTTCAAGTGCTTCTGCCATAATTGTATGATTTGTATATGCAACAGTCTTAGTTGTTACATCCCATGCTTCATCCCATTCAAGACCTTCTTCGTCCATGAGAATTCTCATAGTTCCGCTACAGCTACTGTAGGATGTGTATCATTAAGTGGAAAGTCACCTTTTCATAAAGCTTTCTTACATCATCATGTCTTTCCTTATACTGTGCAATCGCACGCTGTACGCTGGCTGATACAAAGAAATACTGCTGTTTTAAACGAAGTTCCTTACCTGCATAATGATTATCATTAGGATAAAGTACCTCAACAATATTCTTTGCAAGGTTCTCTTCCTCAACCGCTTTCTGATAATCACCCTTATCAAATGAACTTAAATTAAATGTATCTACAGGTTCTGCATCCCATATTCTTAATGTATTAACTGTATTTACGCCATATCCAACAACAGGAACATCTAAGGAATAGCTGTTACAGCTCTGTAATCCTCCTGAACAAACATATCTCTTCCTGTCTTTTCATCTCTGTATGAACGTACATATCCTCCGAACTTAACTACTGTCGGATATTCAGAACGCTTAATCTCAAACGGATTACCGTCTTTAAGCCAGTTATCAGGAACTTCTACCTGATAGCCATCTTTAATCTCCTGCTTAAACATACCATATTTATAACGTATTCCGCATCCATATGCCGGATATTCAAGTGTTGCAAGTGAATCAAGGAAACATGCGGCAAGTCTTCCCAGACCACCGTTACCGAGTGCTGCATCAGGTTCCTGGTCCTCTATGACATTAATATCCATGCCAAGTTCTTCAAGAACTTCCTTCATTTCATCATATGCCATAAGATTAATCATATTGTTACCTAAAGCCCTGCCCATAAGGAATTCCATAGACATATAGTAAACAGTCTTTTTATCCTGTTTTGCATATTCCTTCTGTGTCGCAATCCATCTATCAATTATAATTTCCTTTACAGCATATGCTACAGACTGGAAAAGCTGCTGTTTATCTGCCTCATCAATATTTTTTCTGAATAAGGATTTACAGTTGCTTATAATATTTTTCTTGAATTCATCTTTATTAAACCATGAAGTATTACTCATTCATTTTTCCTCCTGAAATAAAGAAAGCCACTACAAATTTTGCTTTGTAATGGCTTAAAATTTTTTCGTGATATTATTCAATTATTTCATTCACTTACTTTTTATTATACTTGAATTATCAAGGTGTCTATTTTTAAGATATTATTTACTCCGCTATATCTTTCCTTTTAAGCAAATTCGCATATTTACACATATCAGCTTGTAATCTTCTTAATGCTATTTCTTTAGTTCTACTTTTATTTTCATTAAGTGATTCCATTTTATATTTACATATAGCTTTTACTATTTCATAGTCTACAGAATAAAAATCTACAAGATTTGAAAATGAATAAACATTTTCTACAGCATCACAAAAAAAACTTATCTCTTTTGGACTTGCAAGTTTAAATTTCTCAATTAACTTATTATACTCAAACAAAGATAAAAACTTTCCTTGTTTCTGAAACTCTAAGCTATTGTTTTTACAAAACACTTCTAATTGTTCATTCCATTGCATATCAAATATTTTTGTGCCATTTTCATCTACGATTGCATCATCCAATTCATCTCGTTCAATCATTTCAATTAATGGCATTGTTAAGCATCTATACTCATAAGCAAACTCTTTATCTTCTGACAAAACACATATCATTTCTTTCGTAAGTTTATTTTCACTTTCATTAAGATATTCAACCATTAAATCAATAAATTCTGAAATATCATATATTTCCCAATCTTCATATTGATGCCTTACGACTTCCTTTTGTTTACCCAAAGACATTCCTACAAACTGACCACTTTCTGTAGAATCATAAAGTCTGCCTTTTTGTTTTTGATTTTCACTAGTAATTAACCCAAAATTAGGATTGTTTATGCGCATCAGTGTAAGGATTATATCTTTAAATTCTTGTGGATAATATTTTTTGTGTTCTAACTCTTTCTTCATTTGTAAAATAAGTTGTTTTACCTCATCTCTTGTAATAAATACCACTCATATAGACTGTTAAGTGCTAATAATCGATGTTCATTTGTTTGTTCTAATGCTTTTTTTGACTCAACCTTTTGATTTATAACTTTTTGAATATCTGCATAGACTACTTCCTTATCAATACATTGTGTTTTCCAATACTCATTCACAAATGCATATCCATATATTTTTGTACGCTGTATTGCAAACAATCTGTTGTTCACGCATCCATAACGAGTATTTTTAGGCCAATTGTACTCATCTATCCCATTTGTTCTTCTTATAGCAGAATATACTGTATACAACACAATCGTTTTTAGTTCATCCCTTAGAATTACTTTATCTGATATTCTGTCTTGTTCAATTGAGGAAATAATATCCTCAATTGCAATAAATGAAACAATTAATGTTCTTAAATTTCGATTTCCTTCTTGCTCAAATAAATCAAAAATATCTTGGCTGCTTTCTTCAACTATTTTTTGTACATTTTTATCCTTAATATATTCTGATATTATCTCATCAAATGACTCCTTAATTGAAATACTATATGGTACCGTTAATCCAATTAATTTTTCTCTAGTTCTTTTGTATGTTGTTTTCCTGCCAAAATAATGACGAGTTATCTTGGCTAATTCTTCACGATTTATTTTATTATCGGATTCTTTTTGACTTTCATTTATGACATTTCTATTTTTTCTTTCTATTAAGTTTTCTACATCAAGTCTGCTGTTCAATGCAATTTCATATTTTAATGCCATTGCAATTTCATCTTCATCTCTATTTATTTCTTGTTCATTTGCGACTAATATAATTTTATATTCCTTATTCTCAGACAAATTATTAAGAAATCCCATCAACTCAATAATATCAATTTGACATCTTTCAATATCATCAAAAATAAGAAGTGGTTTTTTGTCCTTACCGATGCTCTGTTCAAGCATATTTTTTGCCATATCAGCAACATTACCATCTGTTCCCATCTTGTTTTCCAAAAATTTAATGGCATTTTTTCCCAATAATTCGATCCTCTTTATTAGTGCATCACTTACTATGTCAAATTTTTCTGTTTTATCTTCTACTACTTTTTCTATCCATTTTTCATAAATTAAATCTTGTATTTTTTCTATGTCAGAAACACCATATAAAGATATTTGATATATCTGAAATTTATTTTTATTGATTTGAGGAATCAATTTATTATTAATAAAAAATGTTTTCCCACATCCCCATTCACCATTTAAAAGTATTGCTTGTTTTTTTCTATCATCTTCAATATATTCTCTAATTATATTTATTGTTTCTTCTATAGAAAGTAATCTAGGCATTTTATCATCCTCCTCATTGTAGTTTTCATATTTGTATCTTTCAATAATTAGACATAATTTTATTATCTTTGCACTAATCACACAATAACAAACATAAAATAATATGCATAATATTTCATTACATATGCTCTGGAATCCTTAAAAAAAATACTAACTAAAATAAGATAATTATAGTATTGCATTTACTATTATACTGTTTGATTAAATATTAACATATGATTTAATATTTATCCACACACAGTATCCTACAGATATCTGTTCTTTATCCTTCATTTCTCATGAATATTTGTATTGTATAACTTATATAATCCTGTATCTTTCCTAATCGTATTATCAAAAGGTATTATCACATTTCCGCACTTTATTAGTCCCATCCCCGACGGAACATTGCTTACAAATTCAAGTTGCGATTCCGATACCCCGACTACATCTGCTATTTTTTCTGCGTCTGTATTTGCCTGTTTTAATATTGCAATGAACTCACTGTTTGCAAGCATCGTTGTAACAGTATAGTTCTGCAAAAGGTCAACCACATTCTGAGTAATTCCAGTACAAAGACCGCCCTGTTTTCTTACTTTCTTCCACAACTGCTGTAAATACTTTGCACTGTATTCTGAATTGAGCAGCACATGTATTTCATCAATATAAAGCCAAGTTGCCCTGCCTTTCTGACCGTTCTCAACAATTCTCTGCTGTATTGCCTCCATCATAATAAGCATTGATATCGGTGCCAGGTCCTGTCCTAAATCCCTGATACCGTATACCGTAAATCTGTTATCCATATCCACGTTTGTCTGATGGTTAAAAATATTAAGGGAGCCTTTTACAAATATCTCAAGCGATAATGCAATATCCTTTGCTATTTTCTTCTCCTCTGCATCACTCTGTATTAACAGCTGTTCATAAAAATCTGACATTACCGGAATATACTTCTCCCTGCTTCTTGCAATCTCCAGATACATTTCCGTCAAACATCTGTCAATGATGGAACGCTGCTGTGGTGTTAAAGGCTGATTCAGACACTGCTCACACAGTCCGAACATAAAAGAACATTTTTCCCTTATCCATCCCTTAGAATCCCTTGCATCAAGATTCCACACATCCATATCCAAAGGATTTACATAGTTATCAGTATATGTGGACAGATTTACAACCGTACCCCCATATGTTTTTGCAATGTCAAAATATTCCATCATCGGATCGATAACAATTACATCATCTTCACCTTTTAGGAATACACTACCCATTTCCATCTTGCTGAAAAATGATTTTCCTGAACCCGGAACACCGAATACGAATCCGTTTCCGTTTATCAGCTTCTTTCTGTTTCCCACATTTATGTTCTTTGAAACCTGATTGATACCGTAATAATTACCTCCATCATCCCTTAATTCCTGTACGTTAAAAGGTACAAGACCTGCAAGGGAATTTGTAAGCATTGTTCTCATTGTTTCCACCTGTCTTACACCAATCGGAAGCACCGTATTTAATGCCTCCCTCTGCATAAACTGATGTGTATCAATAGCAATTCCGTTACTTTTTCCGATTGTTACAATAGTTTCGCATATACTGTCAAGCTCTGCCTTATCATCTGCCATTACAATAATATTTACTGCGGTATAAAACATGCTCTCATCATTTTCCCTGACATTGGTCATCATATCCTCAATGTCCTTTTTCTCCATTCTCTTTGTATATGAAATCTCCGTGGAAAAGTCATTATTTTTGTTTCTTACCCTCTGCTGTTTTATAATATCCGATTCAACTCCAAGATATTTCTTCTGTAATAACCTTATTGTCATGTCCTTTGGAACCGGTACAACATCTATGCTTGTAATCATGTGCACCGGAAGCATTGTTATCGTATTAAGTAACTCCTCTGAAAGACTCTTTGGATATTTCTTAAAGAAAAGTGCCCTGCACACTTTGTTTTCATCCTCGAAATAATCCTGATGAAACTTTATCATTCCATTGCACAAATCATTTCTGAAATCCCTTCCGATACGTTTTGCCTTCCTGATGTCAAAGTCAAATTCATCTTCCTTTCCAAGATTATAAAAATCATGAAGAATACGGAGTCTTTCATTTCCGCTTAAAGGCTGAATATCTGTTCCAAGTTCATTAAATGCCTTTCTGACATTTACCTCAATCGTTGCAAACTGTGCCTTTGCTTCTTCAAAAGTCTTTCTTTCCACAGTAATTGTCAGATACTTTTCCTGCTCAATTCCCTGTCTGCCCTCCTTAATCTTTTCCTCGATAATGTCATTGTAAATCTTTCTGAAATCATCAAATTCATCATTTAAGTAAGGAAGCAGTATATATCTTCTCAAATCCTGCATATCCTTGTTTTTATTGTTAATTGTTATCTTAAAGCAACAGTCAAATGAATTTAAAAACTTACAGTATCTCTGCAAAATGTCTTCCTGCTCATCATAGGTTGCTGTCGTATAATTGATATCCATAAACTTATATGTCTTTGAATACTTATTATCCAAAACCTTAAAAATACCGTTTTCCGATACTTCCATTATTTCTATTGTTTCCTGTATGGACTTCGGGCTTTTGTAAAGCGGTTCTGATGCTTTTTTAGTTCCCTGAAGCCATCTGAAAATATGCCCATTCTTATCCTCCTCTTCTATAAAAATTTACAGCCACAGGCAATGCCTATGGCTGCAATCACTACTGCTGTGCTTAATATCAGCACTTTTATCATTTTCTTTTTTGATTTTTCAAAACTGTCCTTTTTATCTGTTTCAGTTCCGGTGCTTTTTCCTTCTGTTCCTATTTCGGTTTTCTTCTTTTCTGCTCCATCTCCAACGCCACATCTTTTAACTCCGATACGTTTTCCGTTGACCTGTATATTAACGGTTTTACCTTAAACATGAAATGTATTCTTTTTTTCATCATCTGCATAAAGCTCATTCCGTTAAACGAATAAAATCCGCTGAGTGCAATCGGGGCAACGACAGGTATTGCAATATATGCTGATACCGTAAGTCCCACTTTTTTATAAGAAATCAAAACGATTGCACCTCCAACCAGTACACTTAACACCGAATCAATCAGCTGTTTTGCGGTAAGACCTAAAACTACCGTTCCTGAAACTTATCTATGTCCCTGTTTATTTCTACTGACACGTTAATCACCTACCTTGTCTTTTCTTCCTGTTTTTCTCTGTTAGCGTCTATGCCGCTCTCATATTTCTCCATCTGCTTGGGACAGAGTTCCCTCAATTTATCCACATTAAAAACATAAAGGGGATATTCACAAAAGCCGCTTCTAAGTGTAAGCCCTGTAAACTCCCCTAAATCATTATCCTTTATGAATTTTTCCATCTCCGGCATATTGTTGGTATCAACATAACCGCAGTATTTTGGAACATCAACCAGATTTACGGTTACGTTTCCATACGGTTCTGGATATTCTCCCTGTGTATTTATCAGTTCAAGAAATATATTGCCATTATCCGCATATTGACTCATTGTAAGCTCTACTGTTTCTTCTCCCCATTTTGATTCATATATCATCTGTTTTGCCATTATCTGCTTCCTCCTCTTATAATCCTAATGCTTTGCCTGTTAATCCCTGTGCTCCTTTGACCGTTCCTACCGTAAGTGCAATGGAAAACGTCATTTCGCACAGATAAATAAGTGTCTGCGTCCAGTCTGCATATTCTCCCGTAAACGATGGCAGTCCCGAATTAATGACTGCATTGCATACAATAATTGCAAGTGCCATTGTGACTGCTTCAAAAACCACAGACAGAAAATACCTTGCATAAGATGCTGCCGTATGGCTTACCATTCTATTTCCGCTTACAGTGGAAAATGCAATTGCTCCAAACGGAACAATTATCAGTATTTTTAAAAATCTGAAATATACCGTGTATATCAGGAAAAAACCGCAGACAATAATAACGATTGACAGTATTGATGCGAGTATCAGCATTACAAGGCTGGCACCAAATCCAAGATTCTTAATTACTTCTGCCTGCGTGCTGTTTATCGTAAGTTCAGTCATGTTTCCTGCACTGAGCAGCTTTACCAGATTACCTGCTGAACTGAAAAATGCTTTCATGATGGTTACGTTATTGGCAACCAGCCACTCAGCAATTCCTACTCTCTAAGCATTCTTAATATCACTTCAAATCTCATGTCCTCTTTAATGTCCACACTTTCCGAACAGAAACCGATAACAAAGAAAAGAACCACAAGTGAAGAACCTACCCCGACAAATATCGGCTCAATGCTCTCCACTGCACTCCACGGTCCTCCGCCCTTAAACGATTCAGGTGACTGACCTAAAAGTGAGAACACTAGTGATACCTGATTGTTCCAGAACCCAAATCCATCTCCAAAAGATCAAGTATCTGCTGTCCAAGTTTAAATATGTCCAACTTTCATCACCTCTCTTTCTCCGACATTTCCATACTAAAATCCCAAAATTCCAAGAACGGATGAATACCTGCCATCATTACTCCTGCCACAATTCCTTTCAGTGCCGAGTTCATTGTGGAGGAATCCTGCTGCTGATAAGCCTGTGCAAACTCCATTACATTTTTTGCAAGAATAATTACACCTATCGCCCCAATAATCGCGATGACAAGTGTTTTCAGGTTATCAAGCGGTTTTGTAACGGAACTTGTGTCTGCTGCCATTACATTTGTACATTCAATCGCTGTCATTGTTATCACACCCGATACTGCAGGTATGATGTTCTTCCTTACTCTGTTTATAAATCTTTTCATTCTGTTCTTCTCCACCACTCTGTTATCTGGTGTTAAAATATTTTCTTTTTCCATATCATTTTGCTCCTTCTTCATAAAATAAGCCGATACAAGGTCTCCCTCATACCGGCTGTTAGTAGTAAATATATAATAATCAGGCAATGCCTGTTGTATTGATTAGTAGGGCTTTCCCCGATGTGTTTATGCTGTAACCACCCCCTCTTTATGGCACGAAAAAAGCACCTCAACCCTATGGCTAAAGTGCTCTTGAATATCTTTATCTACTTTTAAATGAAATTAATCACAAACCGAAATTTGTCTATTTCTTTTTAGAATATAAGTTTGCCAATTCAGTTAATTCTTCTACCATATTTTCCCTCCAAATTACTTTTTGAATAAGCCACTCACAAGGAAATTCTTCACATAATCCACAGAATTGGACATTATGTTCTCTTGCACATTTATGTATTGGACAGCCGTCGGATAATGTCCATTCCATACAATGCCCATCAGACTCTATACAACCTTGACAACTGCCATTTTCTTTTTTCTTACACCCTACACAGCATTCTCCACAAGCAGTAATTGTTGTAAAATCTATATTATTTCTCATATTCTCGCCCTCACTAATTCAAATTTGATATCACTAAAAAATCTTTTAAATAAACATTATCATTATACCTTTATTTTTTTCATTAAAAAATTTTTTTCAATATCATTATGTTTTCATTATAGCTCTTCTATCTCCACAAACCACTCCGACTTAATGTGTGCATCATCCGAAAGTCTTAATATGAGATTCTCATCACATATAAAACTACTTTCAATCCATTCATCATATAATCTTAATATTACCTGCTTCAAAAATTCTACTGTCTTTTCGCAATCAGTTTTTGGTGGATTATTTATATCAAAAATCACTTCTGACAAAGGAATTAAATACTCCATACAATAATATTTACTATTATTACAATAATCAGAAATCATTCCATTAATACCAAGAAGCCATTCAATGTTTTGCATTATTTCAGGACCACTGGATAATACATTATAATAATTGTTTTTTTCTAAATATGACCTAAAAGCAAATCCATTTACACAATAATCCTGAGCAGTATTATATCCTAGCCTAGATCTTACATAATATATGTTACCACCATCATACTTAAATTCATTATCTAATGGTTGTAACTCCCCCTTATAAAACATATTAATATGACCCTCTCCTTTTTCAAATGTTACGTTATGCTTTTTAAAAAATTTAGATATTGAAGTATCTTCTAACAAAAAATCTGATACTAAATATTCATCAATACTTTTATCACAATTATCGAATGGCTAATCCCCATCGTCTTTCTTTCCAACAAAAGTTCTTTCCACTATATAATTCAGTCAATTAAGTTGGTTCCTTTAGTCTGTCACATAATTTCATATTCATCCTGAACATATGAATTGGTTCCCCTTTCTTTCCAAATAACCTTATAAATAAATTCTCCGTCATGTTTATTGAACCACTTCCATTCTTTCACACCAACAGCATGAATAATTGGCATTCCCATTCTATTGTTTCTAACAAGTGATAAATAATTTGCAACCACAAAATCTTGTTGTGCTATCAGTTGATAATATGTAGTTTCATCACCACTTTCTTTAGCTGCCCAAATATCATCTTCAAATTGATGAATACTTCCTACATATTCGTTATAAACACTAGCATCATAATAGTCCGTATAAACTATTTTTTGCTGACAACCACATTGTTGTACTATATCAATTTTTGTTTGATAATTACCCTCTACTTCCATAAATAAAATATTTATAATTGGATTCTTGCAAATACTACAATATGACGGATGGAGAAGTAATTGGATATCAGTTTTACTCAAATTCCAAAGTGCCTTGAATTCGAGTAAATAATTATTTACAAAGGATACCTCATCACATATATTTAAATCCTCAATATTTCTAATATTGGCATTTTGAGTCCAATTAAATGAACCAAACATACATAAATGTTTATCTATAACGCAAAATTTATGATGCATGATTCCAGCAAAGCTAACTAACCTTTATCAGCACCTCTCTCATTCAAATGCTCTATATGCTTTATATAACGTAAATTATTACAATCATTATTTAACAAGATTTCTATTTTCACACCTCGATTGAGTAATTCTTCTAAAACATACCCATAATGATTAAAATTAATCCACGCTACTGCTGCTTTAATGCTTATTTCAGCTTTTCTTAGTTCACATATAGCAATACTTTCTAAATTCGTAAAATAGCAATTAATCAAATTCTCTTCCTTCCTAAATACGCGATTTAGTACATTTTAATAAATTCTAAATCTTTATTTCACATAAGCACATTATATCATACCAAATGTGCTTATACGATTGCTTTTTACTGCCTTCTTATTATCTTTCTAAACTGTTCCGCCGACATCTCCGGATAAAAATATTCCATGATTCTTTCTCTTGGTATACCGTCAGCCATTGCCTTCTTCATTTCTGCCTTATGCTCCTCAGAATAATTCCAATGCAGAACACGGTTTGCAATTGTGTCCTCCCAATCTGGTTTCTTCCTGTCTTTGATTATTACCATATTGTTGCCACCATTTCCATCAGTTGAACTGCTTTGTTCTTCATCATCTGCATACTCAAGTTCTTTTTGCTGCTCCATATTGAATTTTGCTTTCTGCTCTTTTTCATCAAGCATTGTAAATCTTTTTCCAAGCTCATTATCTTCAATCATCATCAATTCGTCATAATCAAGTTTGTCAATGTAGACATTTTCTCCCTTATCTTTTAACCTTTCAAAATATGCAAGCGACTGTGTGTTCAGGATTTCAAAAGGAGGACCGATAACGACCGAATCCTCCTTTTTGGTGTGTATATATGCTTTTCCTTTACCATCGGCAGTCCATGCAAATGCAGGATGTTTAAACGGAATAAATTTATTATCCACAATGGGATCAAATCCCCTTATAAATATCAGGCATTTTTTATTGTCTAACTTTCTTGCCTCATCAGGTGTCATAAGTTCTCTGCCAAGAACATCGAAGTTTCTTGAACTGCTTCCCTGTCTGCCTCTTGTTTCACCGCTTGATTTTTTGTCAATTGTTCCTTTTCCAAGAAGCTCTGAAATATATTTGTGCGTACTTTGTTCGTTTCCGCCAAGATATATAAGGCTGTCACAATTCCCCGGAATTGTCTCCCATGTGTCTTTAAACAATGCTTTAATCTGCGCAAGATTCTGTATAATAATAACAGAACTTATTTCCCTGCTTCGCATTGTTGATAACAAGGAACAGAAATCATCCGGAAGTGCCACATTTGCAAACTCATCAAGCATAAATGTAACGTGTATTGGTAGTCTTCCACCGAAATTAAAATCTGCCTGATAATAAAGTTCCTGAAAAATCTGAGTATACAACATACCAATAATGAAATTGTAAGATTTATCTGAGTCAGGAATTACACAGAACAATGCTGTTTTTGTTTCACAGTCTCCGTTTACACCGATTCCTATATCTGCAAGATTCATTTCATCCTTTGACAAAATCCTTAATATTTTCCTGTTTTCAAGAAATGCAAGTCTTGAATTGGCACTAATAATAATGGAACGCACCGTATCTCCTGCACCCCTCATACATTTTTTGTACTGCTTTACGGCAGGATGGTTTGCACCTAACGGACTTGTTTCTTCAAGCACACTCATTATGGCATCAAGTTGTGACGGTTTTCCCTGCTCCTTTACCTCAGCTTTTCCCATAAGTTTAAGCACTGTTTCAAAATTCCTCTCATTCTTCGGTACCTCAAGCCATACATAAAACAATGCCTGTAAAAACATTCCCTCAGTTTTTCCCAGAACGGATCTGCCGAGGATGTTCTTTTGTCTTTGTGTTTGCAATAAGATTTGTTATCAGTTTTATCACATCTGTTTCTTCCCTGATATATGAAAACGGATTGTAACAGTCCGACTGTTCCATATCTATAAGATTGATGACCTTAACATTATAACCGTTGTTTTTAAGCATCTCCCCGGTGCTTCTTAAAATCTCTCCCTTTGGATCAGTCACGATAAATGAACACTTATCGGGCATCTGCATAAGGTTCGGCTTTACCTCATAAAATGTCTTTCCTGCACCGGAACCTCCGATAATCAGAACATTGTTATTAAGCTTGTCTTTCTTGTATCAAGACTCATTCTGACATTCTGGCTTAAAATTCTATTTTTCCTATCATCCTTATCCCGTAGACTTTTGTTTACCTGTGACAAATTTGCAAACTTTGCCGTACCGTATTCTTTGCCCGGCATAAGATTTCTCTGACTTGTATAATACATAGTTATCATCACGGCATATATAAGAATAGCCATAAGAACTGCCTTAACCGTAGCTGCACCCTTATAGTAATCTGCAATGGATTTGCAAGTACCTTATTGATGGAATCCATAAATTCACTGATGTTCATTCCCTTAGTCCATGCACCATTT
>ERZ859980.1049-NODE-1049-length-12796-cov-2.104858_pt1 | contig 12796 bp, 19 predicted proteins | sample MGYA00509984_ERZ859980 | MGnify/ENA primary metagenome ERZ859980 (study PRJEB30046, sample SAMN00715173) | human gut metagenome | study: EMG produced TPA metagenomics assembly of the A metagenome-wide association study of gut microbiota in type 2... | reverse complement strand
TACGGGGATTTGATAGCATTTCTTTACTAACTTTCCATTTATCACACTCTTTCTTATCACTTCACAAACTCATAAGAATAATAAGGTACGATCAACGTCTGTCCGGTGCGGATGCTGTCCTCTTCCGCCAGATGGTTGATGCTCTGTACCTCATCTATATATTCCTTCTTATCCTTATACTCTTCATAATCAATATAATCCTCGGACAGATCCCATAAGGTCTCTCCGTAAGCTAGCGTCACCTGAGTATAGTATTTGAACTTTAACTGTTCTTCCCCGGAGCTTGCCAGAGAACGGATTCCCTGATAGGATACCGCACAGAAAATAATCACACAGACCGTAGCAATCATGGTAAGGATCCTGCGCTGCATCTGCATCCTCCTTCTTAACTGTCTCTTATATAATCTTAACTCTCTGTCCGTCATATGGTATACACTCTTCTGTACTCTCATAACACACCTCACATAAGAAAATCTGTTCGGGAACATTTGTTCTTTCTGCTTGTATTATATCGAACATGCATTCTTCTGTCAAGTTAAAAATCGAACATATTTTTGGAATATATGTTTGCTTTTTACTTTTTGCTATGCTATAATCGTTATATAAATCAGTAAGAACAGATGTTTTACGGAGGTCATTTATGGGCTATGGAAAAATTACTGCCAAGCAGCAGGAAATATTAGATTATATCAAAGATGAGATTTTAAAAAGAGGCTATCCCCCCACAGTGCGTGAGATATGTGAGACGGTGAACTTAAAATCCACCTCTTCCGTTCATTCTCATCTGGAGACATTGGAGAAGAACGGCTATATCCGCAGAGACCCCACCAAGCCCCGTGCCATTGAGATCTGCGACGACAGCTTCCAGATGGTGCGTACCGAGATGGTCAGCCTCCCCGTGATCGGTAATGTTGCTGCCGGGCAGCCTATTCTGGCCGAAGAGAACGTTCAGGACTACTTCCCTGTTCCCGCCGATGTAGTACCCAAGGGAGAATCCTTCATTCTGAATGTCCGCGGAGAGTCCATGATCAATGCCGGTATTTTCAACGGTGACCGTGTCTTCGTTCATGTCCAGAACACAGCGAATAACGGTGAGATCGTTGTGGCCCTGATCGATGATTCCGCTACCGTCAAGACTTTCTATAAGGAGAAGGGACATATCCGTCTCCAGCCGGAGAACGACACCATGGATCCCATCATAGTAGATAATTGCCAGATCCTTGGCACCGTGTTCGGCGTATTCCGCTTTTACAGATAAGCAAAACAGCCTGTAGCATGATTAGCTGCAGGCTGTTTTTAACTATATTTTACATTTAGTTCTCTGGGAATCTTACTTTCATATAAGAAATGATCTCATCCACACATCTTTCATATCCCAGCTTGGAGCTGTCCAGACACAGATCGTAATTTCTTGCATCTGTCCATTCCCGTCCGGTATGATACTTATAGTACTCCGCACGGTGCTTATCCGTCTTATTGATAAAGCGCTCCAATTCCTCGGGCTCATGCTATGCTTCTTCGCTGCGCCTTCCAGACAATATTCCTTCGGGGCATGAATAAATACGCTGAGGACATTCGGATAATCCTTCAACACATAATCCGCACACCGTCCGATAATGACACAGGATTCCTCCTTTGCCAGATCCCGGATGATCTTCGCCTGATAGTTAAACAGATTGTCCGTGGAGGTAAAATCATCACTTTCCGGAGGAATCAGTTCCCCGTGATACTCCTTTTTCGCAATATGGAACAGCTTCGTACTCTTCACTTTTTCATCTGCATTTACGAACAGCGCTTCATTGATGCCACTGTCATCACTTGCCAGCTTCATCAGCTCCTTGTCATAGTAATGAACATTCAGCTTCTTCGCCAACATCTCACCGATGGTTCGCCCGCCGCTTCCATACTGTCTTGCAATGGTAATGACTACATTATTCATTTCGATCACCATACCTTTCTGTCTCTGCTGCTTCCACCCGCAGCGGCTTAAATCAAGAGTTATTCACCCAGATATGCTTTCTTAATGGAATCATTATTCAGAAGGTCGCTTGCCTTGCCTTCCAGAACAATCTTACCGGTCTCCAATACATAAGCTCTGTCTGCGATGGACAATGCCTTCTTCGCATTCTGCTCTACCAGCAGAACTGTAGTACCGCTCTTGCTTACTTCCTGGATAATATCAAAAATCTCATTTACAAAAATAGGGGACAGTCCCATGGACGGCTCATCCATTAAAATAATCTTGGGATGAGACATTAATGCTCTACCCATGGCCAGCATCTGCTGCTCACCACCACTCAAGGTACCCGCCATCTGATTCTGGCGTTCTTTCAAACGGGGAAAACGATCAAATACAGTCTCTAAGGTCTGGGCAATCTCTTCTTTATCTTTTCTGGTGTAAGCACCCATCATCAGATTCTGTAATACGGAAAGCTGTGCGAAAACACGTCTTCCCTCCGGAACATGCGCCATACCCATGGATACGATCTTATGTCCGGGAATCTTGACCAGATCCTGACCTTCAAAAGTAATGGTTCCTTCCTTCGGTGTCAGCAGACCGGATACGGTGTGCAGGATCGTTGTCTTACCGGCGCCGTTGGCTCCGATCAGTGCAATGACCTCTCCCTCATCTACGTGAAAGGACACACCCTTTATGGCCTGTATCATGCCGTAATATACTTTGATATCATTTACTTCTAACATTGCCATAGCTGTTGTCCTCCTATTCACCCAGATAAGCCTTGATGACTTCCGGATTGTTCAGCACATCACTGGTCTTGCCCTGACACAGGACGCGGCCGAAATTCAACACCGTAAGTTCCTCACAGATTCCGCCTACCAGTTTCATATCATGCTCGATCAGAAGGATCGTCATATCAAAATGCTCTCTGACAAAACGGATGGTCTCCATCAGTTCCAGCGTCTCGTTAGGGTTCATACCTGCAGCAGGCTCATCTAACAGAAGGAGCTTGGGCTTGGTAGCCAGTGCTCTCGCAATCTCCAACTTTCTCTGCTTACCATAGGGAAGATTGTCCGCCAGTGTTTCCGCTTCCTCTTCCAATCCGAATACCTTCAGAAGCTCCATGGCCTCCTCCGTCATCTGCTTTTCTACTTTATAATATTTCGGCAGACGTAAAATACCGGTAACCGTGCTGTAGCTCATATGATTATGCAGACCTACTTTTACATTGTCTATCACAGACAGATCCTTGAACAGTCGAATATTCTGGAAGGTTCTTGCAATTCCTGCCTGATTGATTTCGATGGTCTTTTTACCGGTAACATCCTTTCCATCCAGCGTAATAATACCCTCTGTGGGCTTATATACACCTGTCAAAAGGTTGAATACGGTGGTCTTACCTGCACCGTTGGGACCGATCAGTCCGTACAGGGAACCTTTTTCAATCTTAATATTGAAATCATCTACCGCACGAAGTCCGCCGAAAGAAATGCCTAAATTTTTTGCCTCTAATAATGCCATGATTATTCAGCCTCCTTTTTCACAGACTTCTTGAATCTGGCTGCCACTTTTTCTCTCCATTCAATACACTTCGGAGCCCAGTTGAACAGCATCATTACGATCAGTACGATGGAATAGATCAGCATACGATAATCGTTCAGACCACGCAGTAACTCCGGTAACAGGGTAAGGATTACAGAAGCAATAATGGAACCGCGAATATTACCAATGCCACCCAGTACAACGAATACCAGTATCATAATAGACATGTTATATCCAAAGTTCTTGGGTAATGCCGTCAGTGTGGACAGATTATGCGCATACAGTACGCCTGCTACACCTGCAAGTGCCGCAGAAATGGAGAATGCCATCAGTTTATACTTTGTAATATGAATTCCTACGGATTCCGCCGCAATGGTATTGTCACGAATTGCCATGATGGCACGTCCGTCTCTGGAATGGATCAGGTTCAATACAATAAACAATGTGATCAGCAATAACACAATACCAATGGTAAAGCTGGAATCATGAGGGGTTCCGGTGATACCCTGTGCACCTTTGATAATAACGTCTCCGTCCTCTGACATGTTCAGATCCATGGTATTGGTAAAGGAGATATGGAATCCATTCTCATCCCGGCCTACAAACATAATATTTACCAGATTCTTAATGATTTCGCCAAAAGCCAGTGTTACGATCGCCAGATAGTCACCCTTCAAACGAAGTACGGGGATACCGATCAGCAGTCCGAACACACCTGCAAAAAATGCACCGATCATAATAGCAAAGAAAAAGCGAAGTCCGGAAGGCATTGCGCTATTCTCCATGACTTTTGAGAAAAAGGCGCTGGTGAATGCTCCGATACACATAAATCCTGCATGTCCAAGGCTCAGTTCTCCCAGAATACCTACGGTAAGGTTCAGAGATACCGCCAGAATTGCATAAGTACACAGCGGAACCAATAGTCCCTGGATCAAGCTGCTCACACTGCCGGCAGACACCAGAATCTGCATGATGACATAAGCTGCAATCACCATTCCGTAAGTAATAAGATTATCCCGGAAGGTTTTATTTATTTTCTTATTCGATAATTTCTTCATATTATGCACCTGCCTCTTCCCTTATACTTTTTCCTGAATATTCTTGCCAAACAGTCCGGCAGGTTTTACCAGAAGCACAACGATCAAAACTGCAAATACAATAGATCAGCCATCTGGGAAGAAATATAGGCTTTACCAAAGATTTCGATAATCCCCAACAATATACCACCAACCAGAGCACCGGGGATAGATCCGATTCCGCCAAATACAGCCGCCACGAAAGCTTTAATACCGGGCATGGAACCGGTGTACGGTGTCAGGGAAGGATATGCGGAACATAACAGAACTCCCGCTACAGCGGCCAGTCCGGATCCGATGGCAAAAGTCAGTGCAATGGTTCCGTCCACATTGATACCCATCAGCTGCGCAGCCCCCTTATCCTCGGATACTGCTAACATTGCCTGTCCTGCTTTGGTCTTGTTGATAAAAAGCATCAGACCTGCCATAATGATCAGACAGGACACAATCGTTACGATCGTCTCTCCGGTAATATTGATCTGTCCGTCTGCCAGCTTCACAGCCGGAACGGATACTACAGAAGTAAATGCCTTGGCATTTGCACCAAAGATCAAAAGAGCTACATTCTGCAGCAGATAGCTGACACCGATTGCGGTGATCAGAACCGCTAACGGAGAAGAAGCCTTTCTTAAAGGCTTGTATGCTACTTTTTCAATAGCCATTCCCAACAGGGTGCAGGCGATAACAGCTGCCAGAACACCGATCACAGGAGAAAGTCCCATGGTACTGCACATTGTATAAGTAATAAATGCACCGACCATAATGACATCACCATGTGCGAAATTCAGCATTTTGGCAATACCATATACCATGGTATAGCCTAATGCGATCAGCGCATAGACACTTCCAAGGCTGATACCGTTGATCAGATAACTGATAAAACTCATGTGAACTACCTCCATTCATGCGAATGCACAAATTATCATATAAAATAAAGTATAACAGAACATACCGGGAAAAACAACTGCTCTCCCATTATTGCAAAGTCTCTGACATTAAGCAAAGAGGGCTACCCTGCGGTAACCCTCTTTGGAAACTTTATCAGCAAAATTACATAGCCTTGTAAGCACCATTCTCGATCACAACAGCCTTAGGAGCCTTGTTAGCCTCACCGTCTGCGGTCCAGGTCATGCCGTTACCGGTCAGACCATCTACAGTGATCTCTGTCATGGCAGCCTTCATACCATCACAAATATCAGAAACACTCATATCAGGAGTAACACCGCTCTTCTCGATAGCAGCCTTGATCACATAGATAGCATCATAGCTGTCTGCTGCGAACTGGTTGGGAGTCTCACCGTATTTTTCCTTATACTTAGTTACGAAAGACTGGGTCAGATCATCGGTTGCATCAGCTGCGAAAGGAGTTAACAGCATAACGCCTTCGGTCAGAGATACATCAAAATTATCTACACCACCGAGAATACCATCCATACCATCACATGAGAACCACTTGGGAGCATAACCCATAGCAGCTGCCTGTGTAAGGATAAGTGCGGATTCCTGATAATAAATAGGAAGGAATACCATGTCTGCTCCGGCATCCTTTGCTTTCTGTAACTGTACGGAGAAATCCGTCTTGTTATCAGCAGTAAATGCTTCCGCAGCTACTACTTCAAAGGGCTGGTTTTCAGCTTCCTTTACAAACTTCTCATAAATACCGGAAGAATATACATCGGAGCTGTCATAAATAACAGCAATCTTCTCAGCCAGACCATTCTCACCAATATACTGTGCGGATGCAAGACCCTGGTTAGGATCGGAGAAGCATACGCGGAAGTTGTTATCATACTGAACACATTCTACTGCAGATCCGGAAGGAGTGATCTGGAACATATTGTCTTCTTTGGTCTTGTCGGTAACCGCAATACATGCACCACTGGTGGTAGAACCATCAATGATCTGAGCACCCCAGTCCTTTAATGCGTTATAAGCATTTACGGATTTCTCAGCATCTGCCTCGTCATCCTGGAATTTGAATTCTACCTGATAACCGTTGATACCGCCTGCTGCGTTGATCTCTTCTATTGCAATCTCTGCACCGTGCTGTACAGCCAGTCCATAAACTGCTGCGCCACCGGTAGTAGGTCCGATACCACCGATCCTAAATACGCTGCCGGATGCTGCACTGTCGGAAGCTGCTGCACTCTCAGTTGCTGCGTTTGTACCGGTTGCTGCAGAACCATTGTCTGTATTACCACAGCCAGCCATAGCCATTACCATAGCAGATGCTACGGCAACACTTAAAAACTTGTTAAATTTCTTCATAATATCTTCCTCCTTTTTAACAATGTATACAAATATACAATGTATAATTGTTATTTTTGTATATTACTCGCTTCTATTTCCTTTGTCAATGGATTTTATTTTCTAATTTGATGTTTTTTGACATTAAAATAGATCAATCAAGTTATATTTTAATATAAATGTAGTATATTTTTGACTCTGGGGGAAAGACTATCTACGAAACAATTATTTAAAAGAAACTTCAAAAAATGCCTGTATGGATTTTGCAGCAGCAAATTTCATACAGACAGGATAAGGAGATTTTATGGGTAATAAATATTTGGACGGAACCGCTCTCACCATTGCCATAATCGGTGCCGTGAACTGGGGACTGATCGGACTTTTCCGCTTTGATCTTGTAGCCTTCTTGTTCGGTGACATGTCCTGGCTTTCCAGAATTGTATATGTGCTGGTGGGAATCAGCGGGCTCTATCTCGTCAGCTTCTTTCTCCATCTGGGAGACAGCGAAGCTTAAAGTTCCTCTACGGGAATCTGTACGCCATCTCTCCAGATACGTTCCAGATCATAGAGCAGACGGTTTTCCTTGTCAAAGACATGTACGATCACATCGCCAAAGTCTAACAGTACCCAGTTGGCGGTTTCATATCCTTCGGTCTGTCTGGCAGGGAAGCCGGCTCTTCCCAGCTTTTCCTCTACATTATCACACAGTGCCTGGATCTGGCTGGAGTTATTGCCTCCCGCGATAATAAAATAATCTGCAATTACAGACACATTACTGATGTCTATTACTTTGATATCCTCTGCTTTTTTATCATCCAATGCTTCTACGGCAAGCTTTGCCATTTTTCTGGATTCTTCGCTCATGCTAACTCCTCACACTTTCTATTTTATTGATTCTTTCTTCTTATAATAGTTATAGGTTTCTTCTGTCATGGGATCCATCTCACCGTCCCCCGATTTCAGATATTCCAGCGTATCCTCTAAAATCTTCGTCACGGCAGCATCCAGATCCGTAAATGCCAGGTGGCGTATCTGGGTAAGGTTCGGTGCCTGTTTTCTCCCCGGTTCAATATAATCTGCGGTAAAAATGATCTTCTCCAGAAGTGTCATACCCGGACGCCCTGTGGTATGATATAAAATTGCACTTAAGATCTCAGGATCTTCGATTTTATATTCCTTTTTTGCCAGATAGCTTCCCACTCTGGCATGTAAAAGATAGGGATTGCGCGTTTCCACATCCGTCGCCGGAAGATGATACTTTTCGCAGGCAGACAAAAGTTTATCATTTTCCATGCATTTGGCACAATCATGAAGCAGTCCCGCAATCTGTGCACGCTCCATATCTTCGCCGTATCGCATGGCAAGGGCCGCCGCTGTGTATTCTACCCCCAATGTATGGGTAAAGCGCTTGGGATCCTGTACTTTTTGCATCTCTTTGGTCAGTTTTTTTAAGATATCACTCATCCAGGTAAAGCCCCTTTTCTTCCATATATTCCCTCACTGCTTCCGGCACAAGATAGCGCACGGAAAGACCTTCGGATCTTCTCGCTCGGATTTCCGAAGAAGATATCTCAATTCTTCGAAAAGAGAGCAACTGTATCTTCGCAGAAAAATGTTCCTCCAACTGACTGATCTTCTCCTGCATTCCCTTCATATCCGCATCTCCCCGCACCGCAGCTATAATCTCGCAGGCAGCAAACAGTCGGTCTGCGCATTTCCATTGTTCCATGGTAAACAGGCAGTCAGCCCCACAGATGAAATAAAAAAGATGTTCCGGATATTCTCTGTGCAGCTGCTCCATGGTCTCATAGCTATAGGAATTTCCGGGACGCTTTATCTCAATGTCCAGGCAGCGGAATCTATCATTATCTGCGATAGCACGCTGTACCATATCATAGCGTTCTGTTCCGGGCAGAATTGTAATGCCGTCTTTTGTCTTCAGATAAGAACAACCCGTTGGTATCATCCAGACCTGGTCTAAGTGTGCCGACTCCAGCGCCTGTTCAGCCAGCATCAGATGTCCTATGTGGATTGGATTAAAGGTGCCACCCATAATGCCTATTCTGCTCATGCTTCCTCATCCCTTTGCACGCAGTTATCATTCTTGATTGGTTCTCGTCGGCTATGCTCTGACCTTATCTGGGCAGTTCGATCTTCGGCTTGTCCTTGTCGGGCTTGTACAATACGATCTTCTTGCCAATCACCTGTACGACCTGGGAATGGGTACGCTCCGCCACCATCTCCGCAATAGCTCTGGGGTCGTCAAAACAGTTCTTCAGAACACCGATCTTGATCAGTTCATTATTATTAAAGGATTCACCAATAGCTGCGGTGAGTTCCGGAGTCAGGCTGGATTTACCCACCTGAAAAATGGGATTCAGATTGCTGGCCAGACTCATTAAATAAGCTCTCTGTTTGCTTGTCATAATCTATCTTTTCCTTTCACAAACTTACTTATAGTAATCAAAGGACAGACCGTACATGCGTACCGTATCGCCCTCCTGGATACCCAGTGCTTCCAGTTCCTCTAAAATACCGGTATCCTTCAGGAAATTCTGGAAGAAGGTAAATCCCTTCTCACTGTCCAGATTGGTGTATCCCAGCATCTTCTCGATCTTTGGCCCTTCTACTACGTACTCGTCCTCTTCTTCATCATAGGTTACGGTGTAAGCATCATCCACAGATCCTGTCATACTCTCCGGAAAGTACTCCTGCGCAAAGACGGTGGTCTCTTCTCCGATGTTAGCAAGCATATCGTTCACTTCGTATAACAGTTCCTTTACGCCCTGACCGGTTACTGCAGACATAGGGAACACCTTGATGCCCTTCGGTTCAAACTCTGCCCGGATTGCAGCTACCGGATCGGATCCATCCTCCGTATAGATAGCGTCAATCTTATTCGCCGCGATCACCTGAGGTCTGGCTGCAATCTCCGGATTATAGGCTTCCAGTTCTTTATTGATGGCATAGATATCCTGAATGGGATCTCTTCCCTCCGTACCGGCCGCATCCACGATATGGATAATCACCTTGGTACGTTCGATGTGGCGCAGGAATTCGTGTCCCAGACCGATTCCCTCGGAAGCTCCCTCGATCAGTCCCGGAATACCGCAATGACGAAACCACCGGTTCCTTCCAGATCCACTACACCCAGATTCGGATTCAGGGTCGTGAAATGATAGTTGGCAATCTTGGGTCTGGCATTGGTCACTCTGGACAGGAACGTGGATTTACCAACATTGGGAAATCCTACCAGTCCGACATCAGCGATCACCTTCAATTCCAGCAGAAGTTCCAGTTCCTGTGCAGCCTGTCCGGCTGTGCATACTTGGGTGCCTGCATGGTACTGGTAGCATAATGCTGGTTGCCGTTACCGCCCTTGCCGCCTTTTAAGAGAACAACCCGTTTGTTGTCCCCCGACATATCCGTAATTACCTGCCCGCTCTGTGCTTCTTTGATCACGGTTCCCGCAGGGACTTTGATAATGATGTCTTCTCCGTCCTTGCCGCGGCAGTTTTTCTTGCCGCCCTCTTCCCCGTCTCCGGCCTTGTACTTACGGATGTGCCGGAAATCGATCAGGGTATTCAGTCCCTCATCTACAACAAAGATCACGTCACCGCCATCGCCACCGTCAGGGCCGCCACTGGGAACATATTTTTCGCGGCGAAAGGACACATGACCATCTCCGCCTTTACCGCTTCTTACGTAAATTTTAGCTCTGTCAGCAAACATTTTGTTCTCCTTTCCGACATAAAACTCTTTACGGACTAAAAGGGCTTCAAACAATCAGTATGTTTGAAGCCCTGGTTAAATCAACTTATTTCTCTACAGGATATACGGAAGCCTGCTTCTTGTCTCTGCCCTTTCTCTCAAAACGGAGAACGCCATCAACTAAAGCAAACAGAGTATCATCTCCACCGATACCAACATTGACACCGGGATGGATCTTAGTACCGCGCTGTCTGTAAAGAATATTTCCAGCTTTTACAAACTGGCCATCAGCTCTCTTCGCACCTAATCTCTTGGATTCGGAATCTCTACCGTTCTTGGTAGAACCAACTCCCTTTTTATGTGCAAAAAATTGAAGGTTAAAGTTAAACATGGTCTACACCTCCTCGATTTTTACTTGCAAATACTGTTCCCCGTACTGTCTGCTGAGCTTCTGCAGTGAAAACACCATAAAGTCCATCAGAAATACGGTCTTGTCCTGCGGAATGGAATTCTCGAAATCACATTTGATAAATCCCGTCTCCTCATTCTGCGTCAGCTGCATTTTTTCGTCGACCATCTCGTCCAACGCCATGATCGTACTCTGTACGGTCACGGAAATCGCTGCACAGAGGATATCCGGTTCCTTACCGAACAATCTCTTCTTCGCATATTCCGCATGCCCCATGCAGTAGAATCCACGATAGATCCCTTCATGGTTCTTACGAATGATAATAGTTGTCATAACGATTACGCGTTAATCTTTTCGATCTTAACCTGAGTGTATGCTTGTCTATGACCATTCTTCTTGTGGTAACCGGTTTTTCTCTTGTACTTGTATACAATAACCTTCTTACCTCTACCCTGCTCCATAACGGTTGCGGTAACAGTTGCGTTAGCAACGTCAGCACCAACCTTGAGGGTATTGTCACTTACTGCGATCACCTGGTCAAAAGTAACAGTGTTACCAGCTTCTGCATCGATCTTCTCAACTTTGATCACATCACCTTCAGAAACTTTGTACTGCTTTCCACCTGTTGCAATAATTGCGTACATAATAAGGCACCTCCTATTATTTACTCGCTAACTTTGGTGGTAAAGGATTCTAAAATCCGACACACTTATACCTAGTTATGCGGCATACCGTAGTATAATAACATGAGGCGCCCTAATCGTCAAGATATAATTTTATTTTTTTGAAAAATATTTCAGATATCTACTTTTCCAGAATATCTGCATTATTTTTCTTCTCGAAGTCTTCCACATACTGAATGATCAGCTTTACGGTTCCTTCGATGCCGAGGATGCTGCTGTTGATGCACAGATCGTAACTATCAGCTCTGCCCCACTTCTTGGAAGAATAATAGTTGTAGTAACTCTGACGCTGCTTATCCTTCTTCGTGATCATTTCCTTTGCCTTGGCTTCCGTCAGATCATATCTGGCCATGATACGTTTGGTCTTCACATCGTCATCGCCGAAGATGAACAGATTGATGCAGTTCTTGTAATCTGCCAGAGCATAATCTGCACAACGGCCTACAATAACGCAAGGGCCTTCATCGGCGATCTTCTTGATCGTATCGAACTGTGCAAGAAATACTTTGTGGCTGATAGGCATATCTACAAAAGAGGATGCATTATAGCCGAAAGAATAAGTATCCATCACCAGATTATACAGGAAAGAATTGGTAGGTCTCTCATCATGGTTCTGGATCATTTCCTCACAGAAACCACTTTCCTGTGCCGCTCTGATAAGAAGTTCCTTATCATAGCATTTGATTCCGAAATACTCTGCAACCTTTTCCCCGATTTCACGGCCTGCAGAACCAAACTGACGTCCAATGGTAATAATCGTATTCATACACACACCCACTTTCTGCTGTACTTGATAACTAGCATTTTTTGTATTTTCATTATACGTGATATTTAACAAAAAATCAACCAATTATCAGTTTTTTTAGTCGTTTATTACTAATTTTCATATGATGCATGCATTTTTTCTGCTATTTTCATGCCTTCTTCCGTCTGTGCCAGGCCTCCTAACGCCGTTTCCCTCAGGGAAGCATCCATTTTATCCCCGACTTCTTTCATGGCATCCATAACCTGATCCGGTGGAATCCGGCTTACGATCCCCGCCATTGCCATATCCGCACAGGCCATGGCATTCACAGTACCGATCACATTTCGTTTCACGCATGGAACCTCCACCAGTCCCGCTACCGGGTCGCATACCAGTCCCAGCAGATTCTTCATGGCCATGCAG
>ERZ859980.1048-NODE-1048-length-12805-cov-1.338902_pt1 | contig 12805 bp, 17 predicted proteins | sample MGYA00509984_ERZ859980 | MGnify/ENA primary metagenome ERZ859980 (study PRJEB30046, sample SAMN00715173) | human gut metagenome | study: EMG produced TPA metagenomics assembly of the A metagenome-wide association study of gut microbiota in type 2... | reverse complement strand
AGCCTTATCCGGGAGGTATCTGTCGGCAATGTAACGGGAAGAAAGATTTACTGCCGCCTCAATTGCCTCGTTTGTAATTCTTACCTTATGGTGCGCCTCGTAGCTGTCACGCAAGCCTTTAAGAATTTCAACAGCCTGCTCCTTTGTAGGTTCGCCAACCTTTACAGGCTGGAATCTACGCTCAAGAGCCGCATCTTTTTCAATGTATTTTCTGTATTCGTTAATGGTTGTTGCACCGATAACCTGGAAGTCACCTCTTGCAAGCGACGGCTTTAAGATGTTTGCCGCATCGGCACTGCCCTCGGCAGAACCTGCACCTACAATGGTGTGGAGTTCATCAATAAAGAGGATAGTGTCCTTTGACTTTTTAACTTCGTCAATTGCGGACTTGATTCTTTCCTCAAAGTCGCCACGGTACTTAGCACCTGCAATCATACCTGTAAGATCAAGACTTACAACCTTTTTGTCACGCAGAATTTCAGGTACATTGCCGTTTGCAATTTCAAGGGCAAGTCCCTCGGCTACTGCTGTTTTACCTACGCCCGGCTCACCGATAAGCACAGGGTTGTTTTTGGTACGCCTTGAGAGAATCTGAATAACTCTCTTTATTTCTTTTTCTCTGCCGATAACAGGGTCAATTTCACCGTTCTTGGCAGCCTTTGTCAAATCTCTGCCGAATTTCTCGAGTGCGGAGCCGCCCTCTTCTTTGCCTTGTGGGTAGCCGTTTTCCATACCCGAAAACTGATTTTCGGATGAGCCTTTCTGTAAGCCGCCTGCAACCGCATTTGCAACAGCATTAGAACTTACGCCGAGTTTTCTTAAAATACTTGTAGCGTAGCTGTCACTTTCGGAAACTATTGCAAGCAAAATATGCTCTGTGCCTACATAGCTGCTACCTGTCCTTGCAGAAATCATCATTGCGGTTCTGAGAACACGCTTTGTACGGGGAGTAAAGCTGTCGGGTGAGAGGGAAGTTTGAATACCTCTGCCGTCAACATTGGCAATCTCTTTTTCGAGTGCCTCCGCCGTTACGCCGCATTCTTCAAGAGCTGCGGCGGCAACACCGCTGCCCTCTTTTATAAGACCAAGCAGAATATGCTGGTGCCAATATAGTCGTGACCGAAATTTTGAGCTGACTCAATAGAAAGGTTTAATGCCTTGTTTGCCTTTTGAGTAAATCCTCTGAATTCATACATAATCGTCAGTCCTTTCGATAATTTTTTACTGATTATTTTTTACACTTCTTCAAGTGCTTTTCTGAGCAAATCCGCTCTTGCCACATCACGCTGTGCAGCGGAAAGATTTTACCGCTGTTTACCATAAGCGTAGCAGGTTCAACATCTGTCATCAGCTTGTCGATTGTAAGCAAAGGAACATCTTTAAGCTGTCCCGAAACTATGCCCAAACGAACATTTGAAAGCAGCTGTAAAGCCTCATCGTGTGCGATTGTGCGGGCATATTTCAATATGCCGAGGCTACGGCTGATGCTGTCCTGAATGTCAATATTTGAACAAATACGCTCTCTTGCAAGTTCCTCTTGCGAGATAAGCTGTGATGTTATATTTTTAAGGTTTTCAATGGCAGCTTTTTCGGAGATGCCGAGTGTAACCTGGTTAGAAAGCTGATATAAACTTCCCTTTGGCTCTGTGCCCTCGCCGTGAGTGCCTCTTATGGTAAGACCGAGTTTTGAAAGATTGCCTGCAATTCTGCCGATTGCTCGGCTCTTTTCAAGTGCCGGCAAATGCAGCATTACCGACGCTCTCATACCTGTGCCGAGGTTTGTCGGGCATTGGGTAAGATAACCGAGTTTATCGCTGAAAGCAAAGTCAAGGCTTTCGTCAAGCAAGGTGTCGAGTTTATCGACAAGGTCATATGTCTGCTCAAGCGCAAGACCTTTTGTAATTGCCTGTATTCTGATGTGATCCTCTTCGTTAATCATAATCGAAAGGCTTTCATCGGAATTTACAAGCAATGCTCTGCCCTCTGTATTGCTTATGAACTCAGGACTTACAATTCTGCGTTCAACAAGCGATACACACTGTGCCTCGGTGAGGTCGCTCATCTTAATGAATTTAAAGTCGGAGGCAATTGAGCTGTTGCTGTTTTTGACAGCCGATCTTACTTTTTCAATAACCTTTTCCATTCCGTCGGGTGAAAGCTTGCAGGGAAAAGGAAAATCCTTTAGGTTTCTTGCAAGTCTTACTCTTGTGGAAATTACTGAATTGTCACTCATTATTATGCCTCCATTCCTTTGATTGTATCTCTTAATTCTGCGGCTCTTTCAAAATTCTGTTCTTTGACTGCTGCGTCAAGTTCATTTTTTAATTGAGCAATTTTTTCTTCTTTTGTAGGTTCGTGCTTTTCGGTTTTCTGAACCGTTCTGTCGCTGTTCTTGCCGCAATGTGTTGTGTTGCCGTGAATTCTTCTGATAAGTGGGAAGAGTTCGTCGCCAAATACATCATAGCAATCGGCACAGCCTACATGACCTGTTTTTGCAATTTCCGAATAAGTGCTGCCACAGGTTTCGCATCTTCTTGCCTGTGTTCTTGCCGGAAGTGCGTTGCCAAAGAAGCTGCCGAGGAAGTTTGAAAATTCATCCTCAATGTCAGAGAACACATTTGTGTATCCCATTTTCTTTGCACATTCACTGCAAAGGTCATATTCTTTGATTTCTCCGTTGATTATAGATTTAACATGTGTGTTAGCGTTATTAACACCGCATTTTTGACATTTCATAATAAATACCTCCTGCTTTTATGATATTGCTAAAAGCATATTCTTAAAAAGATCAGCTCTGAGCGAATCTCTTTTTTCCTGCTCGACTGTATGAAGCGCTCTGTCCGACAACGCAGACGCCATAACCTTTGCAACGCTAAGTTCAATAATCGATCTGTTGACCATATTGTTAAGCATTGCTTCGGCAGAAGCTTTGTCAAGCGAATTGCCTACAGAGTTAATTATATGCATTATAGCAGTACCTCTATCCATACTTACACGGCTTATTCTTATGTAACCGCCGCCGCCTCGTCTGCTTTCAACAATGTAACCTTGTTCCGGAGTAAAGCGTGAGGTGATAACATAATTTATTTGACTTGGCACACAACCAAGATTTCCCGCAAGTTCATTTCGCTGAATTTCCGCACTGCCGTTCTGCTCGTCAAGCATTTCTGTAATATATTTAGCGACCAAATCGCTCATTCTCATCTTTTCTCGCCTCTCTTTCAGATTGTGACTTTATTATAGAACTAAAGTCAGAGAAAGTCAAAGTCAAATAAAGTCAAAAATCAAATACTAATTTAAAAAATACTCGCAAATACTCCCGAATACTCGCAAATACTAAATTTTAAAATATTTTTGACTTTTTCTGACCTTTTTAAAAATTGCCGATATTTTCTTGACTTTTAAAAACATACAGATGAAAAATACTTCATATAATAAGTATAGTAAATAAAAACGGAAGTGATAAAATGATTGTCAGTACAAATATAAACATAGACAGCGAGTTAAAGAAATCGGCACAGGAATTGTACTCGGATTTAGGGCTTGATTTGTCAACAGCGGTTAATTTGTTTTTAAAGCAGTCCTTGCGAGAACAGAAGATACCGTTTGAAATAAAAAGGGAGAGTGAGGAAGAAGGCTTTTTTGATACTTTGAAAAGTTTTACAAAAAAGCCGGAGTATTCGTCCTTTGCGGAATGGTTAATTCAAATACAGATTAAAACAGCCGCACCTTGCAAAAAAGAACCGCAAGGTGTGGCTGTTTATATTAATAACAGTATGATAATTTTATAGTCAGTCAGACAATTTTTATTATCCAATCTGAATTTTATAACCGAAAATCATTTTCCCCAATACTTTCTGTCCAAACTGCGATACTGCACTGCCTCAAGAATATGGTCGGATTTAATGATTTCGCTGTTATCAAGGTCGGCAATCGTCCTTGCGACTTTAAGCACTCTGTCGTAGGCTCTTGCGGTCATTCCCATACTTTCAAACGCACTTTTCAGCATTTGCTCCGCCTCGTCATCAATAATACATACTTTTTCAAACTGTTCGGCATTTATATTTGCGTTACAGCTTGTACTTGTGCCTTTGTAGCGTTCGGACTGAATTTTTCTTGCTTTGTCAACACGCTTTTTAATTTCGGCAGACGGCTCCGTCTGTTCTTTATCTCTAAGCTCGTCAAATTTAACTGCCGATACCTCTATATGTATATCAAAACGGTCAAGCAGCGGGCCGCTGATTTTATTAAGGTAATTATGTATCTTTTGCGGAGTACAGGTGCATTTTCCTGACGGGTCATTAAAATATCCGCACGGGCACGGATTCATTGCCGCAACCAACATAACGGTGCAAGGATAAGTGTAGCTTCCGTGCGAACGGGAAATCGTAATTTTTCCGTCCTCAATAGGCTGACGGAGCACTTCAAGCGACATTCGGGAAAATTCGGGTAATTCGTCAAGAAAAAGTACGCCGTTATGAGCAAGCGATACTTCACCCGGTCGAACTGTTCCTGTACCTCCTCCGCCAAGACCCACGGCAGTTACCGTATGATGCGGCGAACGGAACGGCCGTGTGCGTACAAGTCCGTTTTTGTCGAGCAAACCTGCTATTGAATGAATTTTTGTGGTTTCAATCATTTCTTCAAATGTCATATCGGGCAGAATTGACGGAATACGCTTTGCAAGCATACTTTTACCCGATCCGGGAGGACCGATTAACAGTATGTTGTGACCTCCTGCAGCCGCAATTTCCAGCGCTCTTTTTACTTCTGCCTGCCCCTTAACCTGTGAAAAATCGGGAACAAACTGTTTGATTGTATTATCTTCATCAATTTCCGCAACGGCAGGTTCAATAGGTTTATCGCCGCTTAAGTGTGCAATCAGTTGTAAAATATTTTTAACGGGATAAACTTCAATGCCGTCAACCACTGCACCCTCTGCACCGTTTGCAAAAGGTACATATATCTTTTGATAACCGAGTTCACGGGCTTTTATTACCATAGGGAGTACGCCGTTTATGGACCGTACATCTCCGCCGAGTGACAGTTCCCCAAAAATGCCGAGTCGGAAATTTCAGCAACTACAGCGCCTGTCATCTTAAGCACTGCAATAAGAATTGGCAAATCGTATATAGGACCTTCCTTTTTTATATCGGCAGGGGCGAGGTTAATTGTGATATGTGCGGTCGGAAAATTAAATCCGCAATTTTTCATTGCACTTTTAACACGGTCACGGCTTTCCTTTACGGCTGCATCCGGCAGTCCTACCATATCGAATGCGGGAAATCCTTTGTTAATTGCGCCCTCGACCTCTACGGGATAGCTGTCCATTCCCATAAGACCGAAACTGTTAATTTTCACAACCATTTTAAGCACCTCTTATTAAAAACTACATAATATTATACCATTTTATCTTTTTGCTTACAAGTCAAAAAATATATAAATATGTAAATTCTGCACAATTATTGACGAACGGATTAAAAAAATTTACAAATAATATTTACTTTCTTATTGACAAATAAAAGGAAATAGGTTATTATTTACAGTAAGGAAAAGTCTTTTGAGGTGAGCTTGTGTCTGAATCGTTAAAAAATCTTTCAGAGCTTTCGGATGCAAAGCTTGCAGAGCTTGTAAAAAGCGGAAATGACAGTGCTTTTGATGTGCTTACGCTAAGATACTTGCGAAATATTGGCTTTTTGGCAAAAAAATATTCTGCGGACGGTTACGAGCGCAACGACTTTGTTCAGGAAGGACTTTTGGGACTTTTGTACGCTTGCCGAACATTTGACAGCAACAACAAAGCCTCTTTTAAAAGTTATGTTGATATTGTTGCGAAACGCAGATTTATTTCTATTGTGCGTAAAGCTCAAAGGCAAAAATCCGTGCCGAGCTCAAGCCTTGTGTCGCTTGATGCAGACAACGACGAGATTGAGGGCGAAAGTACAGACCCGGAGCAGCTGATGCTTGCAAAAGAACATTATTCTTTGCTTTTAGACGAACTTAAAACCTTGCTTTCGGAAAGAGAGTATACGGTACTGATGCTGACTGCGGCGGAATGAGTTATGTTGAGGCTGCAAAAAAACTTGGCATATCCGCAAAGTCAGCCGACAATGCGTTGCAGAGAGCCAAAAAGAAAATTTCCTTACATTAATGTCCTTAAAAGATTAAGCGGTGCAATTCCGCAAAAGGGCAAAACAATTATACAGTACAAAAGTGAGGTAAAAAACAATGTACGAAGATAAGACATTAGTATGTAAAGAATGTGGAAATGAATTTGTTTTCACAGCAGGCGAGCAGGAATTTTATGCTGAAAAAGGTTTCGTAAACGAGCCACAGCGTTGCAAAGCTTGCAGACAGGCTCGTAAGAATGCTGCTAAACCGGCTCGTGAACTTTTTGAAACAACCTGCGCAGAGTGCGGCGGTGTTGCAAAGATTCCTTTCAAACCAATGGAAGGCAAGTCTTACTACTGCAGCGATTGCTTTGCAAAGAGAAAGTAACAACAGACAGACTTATATTTATTATAGCGATTTTAAAAGACATTGTTTTAAAACCAATATAGTTTGTATATTTTTTTAAGCTGTAACGAACGGCGGATTTCATTGTGAATCCGCCGTTTTTCTCTTTTTAGTGATATTTTTGTGAGTTTTCCTTTTCAAAACTTTCATATATAAAACACAAAATCTCTATTGACATTTTGTAATACAGGCTTTAAAATAGTTACTAATCGGTAATAATTTAGATACAATTTTTTAACATTTTTGAAGTGATAAAGGAGTTTTCTTAATGGGAAAGCTTGGCTATATTGTAAGATGTATTGCACATATGGATTACAGCGCACTTTTTGATACTGTAAAGCAGGTGCATAAACTTTCAGGCAAACCGAGAGCGGTTATACTCGCCGATATAGTTTCCTGCGGATTTAAGTACGGTGCAGGATATAAGGATTATTTGCTTTGTGAATTTTACAATCTCAACAGCGAACAGAGGGCAACATTTGTGACAAGAGGTATAAACAATACCGTTGTAAAGCTCTTGAATGACCCTGATTACTATCATATTCTTGATAATAAAACTGAATTTTACACTATGTTTAACGATTATCTTCACCGCAAGTGGCTTAATTTTGCAAAATGCAGTAAAAGTGAATTTGTTGAATTTATGCAGGAATTTGACGAAATTATATGTAAGCCTGATGATTTGTGCTGCGGCGAAGGTGTAGACAAGCTGAAAAAAGCGGATTTTGGCAGTCTTGACGATATGTATGACGAACTGAAAAGACGGCATATCAGTATTGTTGAAGAAGTGGTAAAACAGCATCACGATATGAGCAGAATCAACCCCGATTCCGTAAACACAATCCGTGTTTATACTGTTTTGACAGATGGCAAGGCTAATGCTATATATGCGTGTATCCGTATGGGCAACAGTGATCGCCCTGTAGATAATATTAACGCAGGCGGTATGTATTCGCCTATTGATATGAAAACGGGCAAAATTGCATTTCCTGCTTGTGATAAACAGAGAAAAGTTTACGAAAAACACCCACGCTCGGGATGTGAACTTAAAGGTTATCAAATTCCGTTCTGGGAGGAATCAATGGCTATGTGTTGTGAGGCGGCGGAAAAACTCCCGCAACTCGGATATATCGGTTGGGATGTTGCAATTACAGAGAACGGACCGTTGTTTATTGAGGCGAATAATATGCCCGGACACGACGTTTACCGCAAATGCCGTTGCAAGCACCCGATAAAATCGGCTTTTACCGACACTAAGACAATATGTTAAGGGAATATAAATTATTTGGCAAATTGTCGGCTTGGTGTCAGATTTTAAAATTTTTATTCTGATTTTTTGCAAAAAATTTAACATTAATATCAAAAAGCACGGCTGTCATTATGACAGTTGTGCTTTTTTGCGCTTTCTGTATTTATTGTGACATAATGCAGTAAGATAAAATTATTTAACTCTTTGATTGCGTTAATGTTTAAAAATTACTTAATAACGGCTTAAATACTGATAAAAATAAGCATAAGAGTTATATTTACCGAATATAAATTAATTAATTTAGCAAGCAATATTATTTCTACAAAAGAATATATAAACTGCCTTCCACATACTGACAAAACGATTGAGTGCAAAATTTTATAATATAGGTAAAGGTTGCAGACAATGCTATCTATTATAATATAAAAAAGAAAAGGATGTTAAAAATGGAGGCAAAAAAAGCTCTGGTTCGCAAAAATTTTGATGGCTCGGCTGAATTTGCAAGAACGGTGATTACAAACATAGTATATTTTGTCAGCGGTGTTCTTGTGTCAAAGGGGGCAATGCTTGGAAATCTATCTCCTTTCGGAGCGTCTTTTGCGGCGGCTGTACCAAAAAAATATTTGCTGTCGGCACTTGCAGGCACAGGGCTTGGCTATATTTTGCTTACGCCCGCGGACAGTTTCAGGTACATAGCTGTTGTGGTTGCGATAGGCGGTATAAGGTGGCTTACAAGCGATATAAAAAGGGTGAAGAACAGCGCACTTTTTGCTCCGCTTGTTGCGTTTTTGCCTATTCTTGAACGGGTATTGTACTCACATTTGTCAGCACAAGCACGCTTTCCTCGCTTACCGACTGCATTATCGAGGCGGTGCTTGCAGGTACGGCGGCTTATTTTTTCAGCAGTACGGTAAGGCTTTCAACCGAAAGACGCAGTATTGCCGCATTTTCCCAACAGGAAACCGCAAGTCTTGTGCTTACAGGCTGTGTTTTAATGCTATCGTTCGGCAGTGTTGCCATTGAGGGCATTTCTGTCGGCAGAATACTTGCCGTTCTTGTTACCTTGCTTTGTGCAAGATACGGGGGTGTTGCAGGCGGTTCTGTCTGCGGAATTGCAACGGGAGCAATATTCAGTATTGCAAGCAGAAATCAAGGCTTTATCTGCGGCGGATATGCATTTGGCGGACTTATGGCAGGATTGTTTTCGACTGTCGGCAAATTTGCCTGCGTAATAGCATTTATGATTTCCGATGCGGTTATGTGCCTTGCTTTCAGCGACAGGGTGGCTCTTGCCGAGGTACTTATAGAAAGTTTTACGGCGTCTGTCATTTTTATGATTCTGCCCAAAGAAGTAGGTAATTTTATTGCACCTGTTTTTTCTCATGAAAAAAATGCTTCTCTCGGTGAAACTTTGAGGAAAAATGTGGTTATGAGGCTTGATTTTGCCTCAAAAGCCATTAATAATGTTAAAAACGATGTCAACGGAGTATCCGACAGGCTTAAAAGGCTGTATTCACCCACGCTTGATATGGTATGCGACAATGTCAGAAAAAATGTCTGTTCAGGCTGTGGATTAAAAGTTTACTGTCACGATAAACAGGAGGGAGTGACCTATGATGATTTTTGCCGCCTTGAGGAAAGGCTTGACAACAGGGAAGAGTGAGTGAAAACGATATTGAGGAGGTCTTTGTCAAAAAGTGCTGCAAAAAGCGTGAGATAGCCGACAGTATGAACAGCAATTACAGAGAATATATTTCTTGTCTGGAGGCTCAACGCAGGGTAGATGATGTACGCAGTGTCGTTGCGGGACAATTCTCGGGAATCGGGGATATTTTATCCGATTTATCTGATGAATTTAAAAGTGCAATGAAATGTGACACCGAGGCGGCAGAAAGGGTAATTTCCGCTTTGTCGGCTGTCGGAATTATTCCCATGGAATGTATTTGCCTTATAACTTCGGGCGGAAGAATGAATGTTGAACTTTCAATTTCTCCCAAATCAAAGCGCTTTTCAAAAGGACAGTTAATGCGTGAAATTTCAAAATGCTGCGGCAGAAGATTTGATTTGCCTCTTATTACCAAAGAGGGCGGCAGTATAATGGCAAAATTCTGCGAAATGCCTGTTTACGATGTGCAAATAGGTACGGAACAGCATATTGCAAATCGTGGCAAACTTTGCGGATACTGCCTTAATTATTTTAACGACGGCACGGCAATACTTATGCCATTGTGTGTGACGGTATGGGCACAGGCGGCAGAGCGGCGGTTGACGGCAATATGGCAACTTCTATTATGACAAGACTTCTCAAGTCCGGACTTACCCCGGAAAGCTCACTGCAGATTGTAAATTCCGCACTTATGGTAAAGAGCGAGGACGAATCGCTTTCAACCGTCGATGTGGCAAAAATAGATTTGTACAGCGGAAGAGTAACTCTTAACAAAGCAGGTGCACCGCTTACCTATATAAAGAAAAACGGCAGAGTGATTGCAAAAGAAATGCCGTCACTTCCTGCCGGAATACTCAACAATATTAAATTTTCGACCGATACGGTCAACTTGACAACAGGAGATATGGTGGTTATGGTGTCTGACGGTGTATTATCAGGTAACGAAAAATGGCTTGAAAATCTTATAAGAACATGGAACAAGGGCAGCACACAGGAACTTGCGCAGGCGGTTGTTGCGGAAGCAATAAAGCACCGCAATGACGGTCACGATGACGACATTACGGTGCTTGCTGTAAAATTGACTGATAACGAATAATCAGAAATCAACTGTTCCGATGTAAAGCGGAATGTTGCTTTCGTTATCTATAAGCATAAATATGAACGGACGGTCAAACTTGAGAGTGCTGTCGGCTGTTTTGGAGTCGGATTTAAGTGTGTTTGCGGTAACTGTTGCTTTAACGCTTTCACTGCCGCCGATACCTGCTGAATTTACGGTAACAGACGGCTGAATTTCGGAAATATCATTTACGAAAAGGTCATCTGAAAGAGTGATATTTGAAAGGTTAATGCTGTCGGTAAATATATCCGCAAGGCCGCAATTCTCAAGTTCGGATTTAAGGCTTGTAGGTTTGCGTCTGACTTTATACTGAATTCGGGAACAGAGGCATTTGTAAGAGATGTTATTTTAAAGCTGTCGAGCATATCGGAATACTCAAGATATGTCATTGAGGATATGTAGCTTTCAAGCGAAGTATCCTCATTTGGCATAATTGCAACAAATTTTACAGGTGTGTTGCGCATATATTTTATAATGCCCTGCGCTTTGTCTGTGTGAATATAATTTTCTGCAGAGGTCATATATTTTACTGCTTTTTCGCCGCTTTCGGAGTAAAAAGTACCGTCCGCAACAGCGTCTTTTTCGTAAGCGTTAAGCCATTCGTCATATATATCCGATGTGCTTGTACAGAAAAGGTTATTTGAGTTGTCAAGAGAAGTCACGGCATTTTCACCGAGTACGGAATTAACCTTTTTAACTGCGTTTTCATCTGAAAATACAAATCTGAAAATATTTGCTCCGTAAAAGTCAGCGTTTGCCTTCAGAAAATTCTTTCTTATATCAACCGTGTCGTTAAAAAACATTGATTGATTAAGTTTTACATAAGCTTTTTCTGAATTTTTACCGTTTTCATCTGTATTTGTGCCGTCAGAAGAAAAGGCTTTAAGTCTGCTCTGAAAATATGACGAACATTGATTTTCGGAATCAAGTACAAGCTCATCACTCAGCGCATTGACAATATTTGTCTGGCTTTGTTTTGCGGCACCGTTTGCAAGTAATCCGAGTGTGAGAGCAGTATTGGCAGGCGCAAACACAAAACTCTTTTTATCGGAATTGTTTTTGTAATAGTTACGGAAAAGTTTTAATTCAAAATCACTTACTTCGCTTGAGTAAGAATTATATTCCGTAGGAGCGCTAACTGCTCCGTCGGAATAATTAAATGTGGTTTCAGTATCGCTGTTTCTTTCAACATTTTTTGAAAGATTTCCTTGTCTGAAAAACTGTCTGCACTTGAGCAGGCTGTAAATGTTACTGCGATTAAGCCTGCGCAAAGCAGGGCTGATATAGTTCTTTTCATTTATTTGAACGGTCCTTTCGTTAATCTTCATTGACGAGCTTTTTAGCGAGGTCATAAATTTTTTCTGCCGAATTTTCTTGTGCAAGATTGCCGCAAAACCTTTTCATTTCGGCAAGTTTGTCCGGATTGCCGAGAAGTCTGCAAACCTGTTCGGCACCGTTTAATTTATAAGCATAATTGCGGCACCCGTTTTTACAAGAAATTCTGCATTATCACGCTCTTGTCCGGGAAAAGCATTGTAAATTGCAAGCGGAAGTCGGCAAGCAAGACTTTCGGTAACTGTAAGTCCGCCGGGTTTTGTTACGATGAGGTCGGATATATGCATATAATCCTCAACATTGTCAACAAAGTACAGAAGTTTTGTGCAGTCCTGGGCATTAAGTTCTTCCATTACTTCTTTAAGATGTGTATAAAGGTGCTTGTTTCTTCCTGTAATTACGATAAATTGGATTTGCTTTTTCTGCAAAACAAGGCTTTTATAAAATTTTAATACGCTTGTAACGCCGAAAGAGCCTGCCATAAGCAAAACAGTCGGAATGTTGGGGTCAAGTCCCTCTCTTTTACAGATTTCAGCTTTATCAAACGGCTCGGAAAATCTGTCAAAAATCGGGATGCCGAGCGGATAAATTATATTTTTATCTACATCATATTCGTTGACTAATTTTTCCGCCATTTGAGGTTCGGCAAGTACATAAGCGTCAATGTTCGGTACAAAATATGTGCGGTGTGCGTCATAGTCTGTTATAAGGCTGATTGCTTTTGCACTGATTTTGCCCTTTCTTCTCAATCTTGATACCATCGTTGTAATAAACGGGTGGCACATAATGATAACATCGGGATTAAACTCATCTATAATGCTCAAAAGCTTGTTTGACATTGCGGTATTTGATTTCATAACTGCGTCATAGACTATGGTTTTGCGGTCTGTTACTTTGTAGCACACACCGTAAACCTTCGGAA